>Ga0184619_10000103_pt1 | contig 26716 bp, 30 predicted proteins | sample PLM0_60_b1_FD_133146 | JGI IMG/M metagenome (GOLD analysis project Ga0184619, IMG submission 133146) | Groundwater sediment microbial communities from an aquifer in East River, Colorado, USA - PLM0_60_b1 | ecosystem: Environmental > Terrestrial > Soil > Riparian zone | place: USA: East River...
CAGCTCGAACACAAAGACCGTGGCGCCATGTTGCAACCAGTCGCGGCCGAGCGCCTCCGCCGCAGACTCCTTAACCGTACGATCGCTGGCGTTCACCAGCAGGACAATTTCTCGCGTGCGGGAAGCTTCGCGCGCCGCCTGGCCCACGATGGAGCTTCCCAGCTCGAGGAGCTCCGCAACCGCGCGCGAGTTGAATCCCACTTCCCGGTCGGGCCGCGCGGTATCAGGCTGCGATCGCCACGTCATAGCCGGCAGACGGTCAGCAAGGCCGATCAGCGGGCGATCGAGCAGAGACGGGATGCGACCTGGCTCGATCGCGGGTGCGATCAGGACCACGCGCGACACTTCGCGCTGCTGCGCGATCCATGCGCCTACCGTGCCGCCCATGCTCAGGCCGACAATCACCACCGAATCGCCAAGGCCGCGCGCTTCGTTCACGATGGAGTCTGCCACTCCTCGCAGTTGTCCCGCGGTCAGGGCGGAAAGTGCACCGACATCCCCCCCGCGAAGACCATGTTGCGGGAGTCGCGGCACGTAGACGTTGTTTCCGTCCGCGTGTAGCAGATATGCGAACGCCTCGAATTGCCGCGGGGAATCGGTGAGGCCATGAAGGAGAACAAGCGCGCGCGCGGTTGGCGCTCTGCCGGCCAGCAAAATGCTTCGCGCACCGGGGGCGGCAATGCTGTCGTCGGCAGCCTGCCGACGACTGATTGCGGCGACAGAGCTAGTGTATGCCGCCCGGTCGTGCTGCGCCGGCAGTGGTTGCACCACCGCGACTGTCACGGCGAACCAAAGCCCTGTGAGCGGTCTCCCGGCGATCTTCATTTATCGGGTCATTAGTGGAGTTTCGCGCGCGCTTCACGCCACGGGCGCGTCGGGTCGTCATCCGGATCAGGCATTTCCTGTGGTGGCCTGATCTGGGGCGGCACGTTGCGCAGGTTGATGCGGATGCGCGTCCACGTCGACGACCGGCCCCGCATCGAATCAACCAGGACGTCGTCGATCGCCAGATGCAACGCTGCATCGGCGTGCCTCGCCTTCCAGCGCTCGAGTCCTGCCATCGCGTCCTCCTTGCTGGGAGAGTTGGCAATGACGATCAGCGGCATCTTCACTCTCGGCTTCGGAGCATCCTTCTTGGCCGTCTTCTTCTTGCTCGTCTTCTTCACTCTCTTCGCCCCATTCGCGCCCTTCGTACTCTTTGCGCGTGACGGAGCAACGCGTGTCGCCTCACCTTCCATCTTGCGAAAGTGCGGCGGCCAAGGCGCATCGCCGAGTCCGGCGGCTTCGTCGCGCGCTGCTAGCTCGAGGAGTTGCTCGAGTGAACCGGCCGCGTCATCCATCCCTGCGTTTGGATCGCCAATCGCTTTCAATCGCGCCGGCATCGTCAGCACGGTGAAATCTCCCGGCTCGCAATCCGGAATCTCCTCCCAGCGCAGCGGCGCCGAGACACGTGCATCAGGCAGAGGCCGTATCGAGTAGGCGGAGCAAGTAGTGCGGTCCTTCGCGTTCTGATTGTAGTCGAGAAAGACGCCGTGGCGCTCCTCCTTCCACCACTTCGACGTCGCGAGCCTCGGCACACGTCGCTCGATCTCGCGCGACAACGCCAGCGCGGCACGCCTGACCTCGGTGAATGTCCATCGCTGGTGAATTCGCGCATTGACGTGCATCCCGCGCGAGCCACTCGTCTTGGGCCAGCCGCGTAGCCCCACTTCCTCGAGCAGACTCTTCACCTCCATCGCCACGTGACGCACGTCGCCCCATGCGACGCCGGGTATGGGATCGAGATCGATGCGCAGCTCGTCGGGGTGCTCGAGATCGTTCGTGCGAACCGCGTGTGGATGCAGCTCGATGCATCCGAGGTTCACGATCCACGCGAGTCCGCCCTCGTCGTCAACCACCACTTCTTCGGCGGTGCGCCCAGACGGAAAGGAGAGCGTGACCGTTCGCAGCCAGTCGGGGCGATTTTCGGGTGCGCGCTTCTGGTAGAACGGCGGCTTCTCCGCTCCATCGACGAAGCGCTTGAGCATGCTCGGCCGGTCGCGAACACCGGCGACAGCTCCGCTCGCGACAGACAGGTAATACCTGACGACGTCGAGCTTGGAGAGCTTGACGTCGCGCGAGAAGTACGGCTTGTCCGGATTGGTGATCCGGACATCGCGCCCGTCAATCGAGAGCACTGCTACAGACTCTTTCTTCGGCACGGTGAGAGTGTAACATTGGGCGCACCAAACCCATAGGACTCGTCATCTCCAACGATCCATTCGATCTCGACCGGTTCGTGCGAGCGCAAGCAGCAGATTACGAGCGGGCACTGTCAGAATTGCGCAACGGGGAGAAGCAATCACACTGGATGTGGTATATCTTCCCACAGATAGAGGGTCTGGGGCAGAGCCCGATGTCGCATCGATACTCGATCAAAAGTGCAGCCGAGGCTCGAGCATATCTCGATCACCCCGTCCTGGGCCCCCGGCTGAGGGAATGTGCCGCGGTCGTGCATAACATCGCTGAACGGTCGGCGCTTGAGATCTTTGGATCGCCTGATAACCTGAAACTGCGCTCCTGCGCCACGCTTTTCGCCAGCGTGTCAGACGACGGCGTCTTTGAGCAACTGCTTCAGAAGTACTTCAACGGCGAGCGCGACAACGAGACAGTTCGCCTCCTTCACAGTAGTCCGTAGGAAACTCATTTGATCCCACTAACACTCGCCGTAATTCTGTTCGCAGGTGCCGTGTACATGTATCGGCGTAATTTTCGGACTGAAGAGCAACCGCCCTCTGATCTGACTGACGAGCGCATCAAGCAACAGTGGCGCGAGCTCGGTTTCTTTTGCGAGCTGGACGATGAGAAAAAGATCTGGACTCTGACGGGCTCTCGCGCCGGCCTGCTCTTTTTTCCTGACCTCCTGCTCGGCTATATCGCTGATCCGGCAAATGCGTCAGACGGAAATCAGAAGCATTACGGGCCTTATGGATCCCTCCAAATAATGACGTGGCCAGAGGCTGGATTCGGCAATAACGCAATTCGTGGGTCTCTGGTGGCACTCGCCCACCTCGCCGAGCTCATTGAAGCGAAGCTTGCCAGCGCGCAACCGGGAGAGCGCCTTCGGATTCGCGATGAGTTCGCGGCTGACAGCCCATACACACTCTTGCTGGATGTCCGCGCCGATGGGTTCGACCCCTCATCAGCAGATCGTGAGAGTTTGGGCGTTACCGCCGCCGTCTCTCAGAAGCAAGCTCCGAAGGAGGTGGGCAAATGAAGGTCGAAGTCGTAAAACAACCGAAGCTCCGTATTGCGAGTGTCAGACACGTCGGATCCTACGAGGGCATTCCCGAGGCGTTCCAACGCCTGAATGAGCTCGTTACAGCAGCCGGATTGAACGACAAGGATACGATTCTGGTTGGCATCTATCACGATGATCCGTCAAACACGCCGGAGGAAAAACTTCGATCAGACGCTGGGATCACGATTCCGGCTAAGACGAAGCTCCCGCCTGGGCTGACTGAAGTGATCATTCCCGCCGGCCGCTACGCTCACAGCACGCACGTCGGTCCGTACACGGGACTCGGCGACGCGTGGGGACACTTGAGGAATGATTGGCTGTCCAAGAGTGGTGAGAGGCCCGGGCCTGGAGTGAGCTACGAGGTCTATCGGAATACTCCGATGAACGCGAAACCGCACGAGCTCGTCACCGATCTGTACTTTCCACTGAAATAGAGCGAGGCCAAATAGCCTCAGCTCCGCGTAACACGCATCGGCCTATCGGAACCGAGCGTCGCATCAGGATCGAGGTTGACGAACGCGAGCTGCCCTGCTGCATCCACCTCGCAGCGAAACAGCAATACGCCGGCTTCGCTCGCCCACTCGCGCCGTCGCTTTAGAAGATCGACCGCATCGGCCTCCTGCTGCGCGCGGAGCTGCTCGAGGTTCGCCCACGGGAGCTTGCGACGATAGTCCGCACACGCGGCCTCGATTCGACCGGCGGGTGATGGACCGTGAAAGAGCAATATCACGCGTCTCACTGCGTGCAGGTCAACGAGATACCTGCACTCGGCGCACATCTGCTGAGCGCGAACCGGATCGGTTCCGCTGGACGCAAGCGCGCCACCGCCACCCGGAACGTAGAAGCGGTCGTAGCGAGTGATCCTGAACTCGCGTGCGAGAAACGCGTCGGTTGCTTCCTGTAGGCGCCCATCCGAGCACGCAACTACCAGTGCACTTGGTCGCGCGGGAGTCCACCGGAGCGCACCTTCTTTCACAGCGCGGTTCTCGCCGCCGCGACTGTGTCAGCGCGCGCCTGAATCCGCTCGTCGGCCATCCGCTGTGGCCACTCCGCAAACGCCGCCGCCGGTCCTTTCCATTCGAGCTCATTGACGTCGGCGAAGAGAGCCGCATCGGTTCTGAGCGTGGCGAGCGTCTTGAACAAGAGTGCGTTGTCGCGCTCGGAGCCTAAGACTCCCTCGGGGAACGACTCGATCGGACCATGCCGGTTCAACAGAGCCGCCGCAGTAGTTGGACCGATTCCCCGAATGCCGGGATACCCGTCCTGAGAATCGCCGACGAGCGCTAGGTAGTCGGGAATGAGGGCGGGCTCGACTCCAAACTTGGCGCGCACTCCTTCAGCGTCACGGATCTGCATGCCCTTCCGAATGATCTGCACGACGCGGTCGCCGCGCACGCATTGCGAGAGATCCTTGTCGTTGGCCCAGATGCAGACTTTCTCGACACGCGGATCCTCCTCGGCGAGATGAGCAGCCGAGGCGAGCCCGTCGTCAGCCTCGAGCTCGACCATTGGCCAGACCGCCACTCCCATCGCCGCGAGCGCATCTTCGAGTGGCTGAAACTGACCGTAGAGCACAGGCTCGATTCCTTCGCCCGTCTTGTAGTCTGGCCAGAGATCGTTGCGGAAGGACTCGATCACGTGGTCAGTTGCCACGCCGATATGCGTCGCACCGGTCTCAACCATCTCCAGAACCGAGTGCAGAACTCCAGCAACGGCACCGAGCGGCTTGTCCTTCCCCTTATTGAAGCTGCGCTGGCCGTAGAAATGGCGGAAAAGGTCGTAAGTGCCGTCGATCAGGTGAACGATCATCTGTTCTGGTCTACTCCGCGTAAGTGACGCTCTAATCTAGACCCCGGCGCCCCTTTCGCTCCCCGGGAAGAGTGCTACTTTGGCTCCGTTAACAATTCATGGCTACGGCCAGGAGGGTTGCTCATGTCTGATCTCACCGCCGCCACAACGGGGCGCCGCGGTTTCCTCGGCGGAATCGCCGCGATTGCCGCGGCTGCCGGTTTGAGCGGCGCGCTGCCGTCGCGCCTCGCCGCGGCGAATGCGCCAAGCGACGGCTCGCTCGACGCCGCGCTCGACGCCTGGTTTGGGAAGATCAAGGGAAAGCACCGGATGGTCTTCGATGCGCCGGAGCCGAATAGTGGGATGGTGGCTATCTGGCCGCGGGTTTACCTCAACACCATGAACGCGACCTGGCCGGGTATGACCACCGCCGTCGTGATCTTGCGGCACGCCGGGCTTGCACTCGCGTTGGGTGATCCAGTCTGGGCCAAGTACGGTATCGGTGAGATGTTCGAGATCAAGGAGGGCGACGCGCCGGCCAAACGGAATCCGTACGCCACGATCACCGGCCTGCCGATTCCGGGCCTGGGCATCGCCGAATTGCTAAAGTCCGGCGTCCTGGTCGGTGCGTGCGACGTCGCGCTCACCATTTACAGCAGCGGCGCGGCCAAGAAGATGGGCCTCGACCCGACCACTGTGAAAAACGAATGGATCGCGGGCCTGCTGCCCGGCGTGCAGGTAGTACCGTCCGGTGTCCTCGGCGTGGCTCGGGCGCAGGAACTGGGTTGCGCGTACTGTTTCGCTGGGTGACGGAGGGGAATGGGAGGTCTTGTAGGTAAGACCTCCCACCACTCTGTGCCGTCAAATTCCGAACTGCCTTAAATGGTGGTCCATGTGGCGGTAGGCAAACACGCACCACGCCTGCTGGGTCATTTTGCCGAATACTGGATGCTCGGGCCAAATCACTTTCGGATTCAGGTTCTCGAACGACTGGACATGCTGGCAAACGGCTGCGTGCTCGAGGGCCCATGCCTGGGGTATCCTTCCAATCAGCTCCGGTGAGGTCGGTACACCCTTGGGGAACGGAAGCCAGTAGATCACCAGCTGCTTGAGTGGCGCGTGCCGGAGGGGATGCTTTCTCCCAGTTGTCTTGAGCTCACCTTTTGCCATTCGCATCCAGTCCGCCAAATGAGCGAGCATTATCGGCGCGCTCATCGTTCCCCATAGCGGAGTGGCTCCAGGCGTCAGCCGCTCCAATCTGTCGAGCAGCTCCTGACGCGCACGCGCGTTCGACATTGATTTTTGCATCCCGACTCTGGTAGTCCGATGCGACGAAAATAGCGCTTGAGCGATCGAGTTGGGTGGCCGCGCATGAGCCGGCCGGGAATTATGTTATGGCATCCGTGACAGCTAGCGCGCGAAAGACCCTCATCGGCAGCGAGTCCATCGGGGTCGGTACCGTCCTCGGCCGGTATCGGCTGCTCGAACGCATCGGTGAGGGCGGGATGGGTGAGGTGTGGAAGGCGCACGACGACAACCTGGATCGGGATGTCGCCATCAAGATGCTCCTGCACGGCACCCTCGGAAACGCGACGACGCGCGAGCGCTTCCGCCGAGAGGCACTCGTGCTGTCCCGCCTCTCGCATCCTGGTGTCGCTACCATCTTCGACTTCGATGTCAGGAATGGCTGCGAGTTCCTGGTCATGGAATACGTCGCAGGCGGCACGCTCCAGTCGCGGCTCGCCGCCGGCCCGCTGCCGGTGGACGATGTACTCACGCTCGGCATTGCAATCGCCGAAGCGCTCGATAATGCGCACCGCCACGGGTTCCTTCATCGCGACCTCAAGCCCGGCAACGTGGCGCTCACGGCGGAAGGTCACCCGAAGATCCTCGACTTCGGGATCGCCCTCCTTCTTTCGGGTGACCGGGCGGCCGGCAGGATAACCGAAGCGGGCACGATCATGGGCTCGATTCCATACATGTCTCCTGAGCAGCTATTGGGAGAGACATGCGATGCGCGCACAGACGTCTATTCCCTCGGCGTGATGCTGTTCGAGATGCTCACTGGACAACGCCCCTTCGTAAAGGAGCGCCCCGAAGCATTGATGTTCGCGATCATCAGCAACGCCGCACAGTCGGTGCGCGCGCTGCGGCCCGATGCGCCGGAAGCACTCGACCGCTTGGTCACCGCATGCCTGCGCAAGGATCCCGCGGACCGTCCAACCTCGGCGGCGCAGGTCAGCGAAGTGCTGCGTGGGATCCGCGATGGGTTGCCGACCGGCGCGCTCGCTCTGGCTCCGCGCGACGTGATACGATCGATCGCCGTGCTTCCACTCCGCAATGTGTCGATGGATCCCGCTCAGGAATACTTTGCCGATGGGATGACGGAGTCCATCATCTCCGATCTCGCGCGCATCAAGGCGCTCCGCGTGATCTCGCGCACGTCGGTGATGAGGTACAAGGATGTGGCGAAATCACTCCCCGAGATCGCGTGCGAGCTGAACGTCGACACTGTCCTCGAAGGCTCGGCGCTCCTTGTTGGCAACCGTGTACGAATCAGCGTTCAACTGATTCTGGCGCGCACCGATGAGACGATCTGGAGCGAGCGCTATGACCGGGATCTCGCGAACCTGCTCGGCATGCAGAGTGAGCTCGCCGAGACGGTCGCCCGGGAGATCGCGATCCAGATCTCGCCGGCCGAGACGAGGAAGTTGGCGAGCCGCGCTGCTGTAAACCCGGAGGCGCATCTCGAGTTCCTCAAGAGCCGCCACTCGTTCTTCGCCGGCGCGCCGGAGGCGTTGGAGGTTGGACTGCGACACGCACGGCGAGCGCTGGAGCTTGATCCCACCTCCGCGCTGGCGTGGACTGCACTCGCTGACTGCAACATTTTCCGCGCGATCCGAGGGATGGCGCCCGCTGCCGAAGCAGCCGCGGCAGCAACCGCCGCCGCCAACATGGCGCTGCAGCTCGACTCTTCTCTCGCCGAGGCATATGTCTCGATCGGCACGATCCTGTCGCACACAGGAGATCTCGCCGGAGGACTCCGCGCCCTGCAAAAGTCTGTCGAGCTGAACCCGGGTCTCGCGCACGCGCAGAATCTGCTCGGACGCGCCCTGTATTCGTATGAGCGTCACCCAGAAGCGCTCGCCGCGATGAACAAGTCGTTGAGTCTCGATCCCCTCTCGATGATGATCTACACGGGCGTCGGTGACGCCTACTATTTCGCGCGCGACTACGAGAAGTCGGTGTTCCACTACCGCATGTCGCTCGAGCTCGACCCGCGCTTTGACGGGACGCACACTGGACTCGCGCGCTCGCTCGAGGCACTCGGGCGTTTCGACGAGGCGCGCGCCGAGTACGAGGAGGGGCGCCGACTCTCCGGTGGAATCGCGGGTCCATCGTTTGGGTTAGCACATCTCGAGGCAGCCGCCGGAAACGAGCAGGAAGCGCGGCGAATCCTCGCCGAGCTCACGGCAGCGCGCTCCACGCGCGTCGTCTCGGCGTGGGGCATTGCGGTGCTTCACGCAACTCTCGGAGACGTCGACGATGCGTTCCGTTGGCTCGATGTCGCCATCGACGAACATGCGCCGGGGTTGATCCTGTTGCGCGTGCACCCGCGGCTCGACTCGATCAGGAACGATCCGCGTTACCCAGTGCTTGTCCGGCGGTTAGGGCTGGAGAGCTAATCGCTCGTCATGATGAACAGCGGGGCGCCATCGAACTCGTAGATCGGCCGCAAGCGCTGCGTATTGTAGTACTTCTTGACGTCGACGATTTTCTTGTCCGACGTCACGCTCGCGATCGGAACGCTGTCGTAGAAGCCCTTGTGGACGCTTACCAGGCGGCCGAATTCTTTCTTGAGGATCAGGTCCAGCGCGAGATTGCCGAACGCCATTGGTACGATCGAGTCGAGTGCATCAGGATCGCCCGAGCGAACGAGATAGCCTAGCCGCTGACTGACTACATCGATCCGGCGGCCCTTGTTGTACCGGGGTGAGTACTCCTTGAGCGCAGCTGCGACCTTGTCACCGATGCCGCCGAGCTTGCGGTGCCCGAACATGTCCTTCTCTTCGCTCTCGAAGCTCATTCCTTCCTGCGTCTTTAGAGTTGCACCCTCCGATACGAGCGCCACCGAGTACCTGCTCGGATTCCGGTTGTGGTCGTAGGTCATCAACTCGGTCAATTGCTCGACGTCGGCCGGATACTCGGGAATCAGGCAACGGTCGGCCGCACCGGCCATTGTCGGCAGGAGCGCCGTGAAGCCCGCGTATCTGCCGAAGACCTCGATGACGAGGAATCGCTCGTGTGAGCCAGCCGAAGTGCGCAGCCGGTGGGTGAGCTCGATCGTGCGTGTGACGCAGGTACTGAAACCGATGCAGTAATCGGTGCCGTAGACGTCGTTGTCCATGGTCTTCGGGATGCCGACGACATGCACGCCTTCGTCGTGCAGGCGTTTGCCGTAGCTGAGCGTGTCGTCGCCGCCGATCGGTATGAGCGCGTCGACTCCGATGTGCTCGAGGTTCCGGAGCACATCCTTCGTGACATCGTTGATTGGCTGGTCGTAGCCGGTGAGATGCGCAGGGACGCGCGCGCGTGGCAGATGACTCGGCCGCGTCCGTGAGGTGTGGAGGAAAGTGCCGCCGGTGCGACCCGCGCGATTCACTTCGGCCTCAGATAGTTCCTGCACGCTTTCGGAATTATCGGCGCCGTCCTCCCGGTTGTAGTCGACCAGTCCCGCCCAGCCACGTCGAATGCCGACGACGCGGTAGCCTTCGCGCAAAGCGCGGATCGTGATCGCCCTGATCGCAGGGTTGAGACCGGGTACGTCGCCGCCGCCGGTGAGGATCGCGATTGTTCGATTGTTGCTCGCCATGCGTCAAACCTAGCGCAGGCAGGTCGTTCATCAGAGAGGCCTAACGCGTTGCAGCTGACTTGACGCCGCAAACTGGATCCCACATGATATTGGCGGCGGCGATCCGCGCCTAACCTCTTGAGACTCCGCCCCAGCCGGAGTCCGGTGAGAGGCAAAGGGGGGCACACTCCCGGATTGGTTTTCGTCGGTTCCTTTGCGTCACCATGGTGCGCTGCTGGGGAGTAACCCGTGGTGCACCCAAAGGAGAAGTGACGATGCCACAAAACAAGGATCTCAAGCGCCTCGTTCGCGCTCGCATGAAAAAGACCGGCGAAGCCTACACCACCGCCCGCGTCCACATCCAAAAGAAATCCAGGACAAAGCCACTCGCCTCGAAGGGCGGCGTCGCGCGCGCGACACCAAGCTCCGCGAGCAAGTCGATTGACTACGCGGCGCTCGCGGGCATGCGCGACGAGAAAATAAAGGCCGAGACGGGGTGCAACTGGGAGCGCTGGGTTTATGCGCTTGACCGCCGCGGCGCCGAGAAAATGTCGCATCGCGACATCGCAACGATTGTAAGTGAGAAGTACAAGGTCGGTGATTGGTGGTCACAGACGGTGACCGTCGGCTATGAGCGCATCAGGGGGCTGCGCTCGCGCGGGCAGCGGCGCGATGGCTCGTACGAAGCGGGCAAGTCCCGCACGTTCAACGTGCCAGTGACGACGTTGTTCGATGCGTGGGCAGACCCGGGGGTCCGCCGGCGTTGGCTGGATGGCGAAAGCGTGAAGGTACGAACGGCGACGGCCCCGAAATCGATGCGCCTCGATTGGGCTGACGGCGGCATCATCGCAGTAGGCTTCATGCCGAAGGGCAAGTCGAAGAGCTCGGTGGCGTTGGCGCATACCAAGCTCCCCGACAAGGAGAGCGCCGAGCGTCTGAAGGCGTACTGGTCCGAGCGGCTAGACGCGCTGGGGGAGATACTCTCAGAACGAAGTACCTAGCGGAAATCAACCTAGAACGACGCAGATCCGAGGGGTCAGAAGCATAGGGTTCGGGTTGCGAGATCCTCGCAACTCGGATCCATGCTTCTGAGATCTCGCATCTGCGTCGTTCTAAGTTTACTGGCCCCTCGTTTTTACCCCGTGACGGAACGATCCCTGCTTAGCATAGCATCCAGTAAGCATCGTTACGTCTCATTTAGAGGGGCTATCCCTATGAAATCCATTCGAAACAGGTCCCTGACGGCTGGGTTGTGGACTTTGCTGTTGAGCTTCCTCGCCGTTTCGGGACTCTCCGCGCAAGCGCGTCTCGTGCTGCCGGCGGGCAGCGTCATTATCGTGCGTACCTCGACGCCACTGGAATCGTCGACCGCAAAGGTCGGCCAGTATTTCGAGACGGTAGTAGCAGACACAGTCAGTATGGACAATTACACGGTCATTCCGTCGGGCAGTCGCATCCGGGGAGTGGTCACTTTCGCCCAACCCGCTGATCGTCAACGGTCGGGCGTCATCGAGGTCAACTTCGACCGGCTGGCCCTCCCAGACGGCAGGGTCTACACGTTGAGCGGAAAGTTGACGAGCACCGACCCGGCCGAACGCCGCCAGATAGAGTCCGATCCAAACGCCCGCGTCGTGCTGGTTGGCGGACGTGGCGGAGTGGGGGCAACGATCGCCGGAGCCGGGTCCGAAAACAGTCCCGCATCGGGAATCCTCGCCGCCCTGGGCAATATCCTGTCGCAGGCTCGCGACGTTCGGGTGCCCGCGGGCACTGCGCTCGCGGTTCAGCTCGAGCAGGGGCTGGTGCTGAGTGGTCGCGGTGGCAGAAGGGCAAACGACGCTTACACGATCTACACGAGTGCCGACAGAATTCGTGCTGCCCAACAGGCGCTTGCGCAGCAGAATTATTATCGCGGCGCCATCAACGGGCAGCTCGACGACGCCACGCAACGCGCGTTGTTCGAGTTCCAGGTCGATAAGGGAATCATCGCAACCGGAAACCTCGATGGCCGGACGGCGCAGGCGCTCGGTATCTCGGCGACGGGTGCCGGGGGCGGGGTGAACTTCGCCGTTCTCTCGCCGGAAGAAGCATCACTCGTACGGCGTAGCGCCCAGGCGCTGGTCGGACGTCAACGTCAGGAGATGGCAGTCTCCACGACTGGGCGGCTCGATTCACGCCGCGCGTATGCAGAGGGCGATGTCGAACTGTGGTTCGCGCTCTCAGCGTTTGCGGATAATGCATCGTTGTACGAGCAGCTGGTCCGCGTTTCCGGAAACGTCGAAGGCTCCGGGTCGGCCGGCAAGGCGTTGATCGCCGCCGCCAGGCGCGTCGATTCCGCGCTTCAGGGTGCACGGCCGTCGTCACAGATTCGGAGTGCGTGGTCGTCCATCCGCGGACAGCTCGCAAAACTGGACCCTACTTACAGGTAAGTTGCACCTTCAAAGTACGCTGGGCGGTGCCCCTCGGGCGCCGCCCAGCGTATTTTGCATCAACATTCTGCGGCTTCATTGCAGTTTCTCACCGATGTCCCCGTCCTGACTTATGAGCCAGCCAAACAATCCGATTGCTCCGTGGACCGCGTCACGGAGCGCGAAAGAGAAGAACGTCGTACAACGCGCGGTCACTGCGCTGCTGGATCAACTTGCGCCTGAACGCGTTCTCAAGCGCTCGGAAAGGCTTCCGGGATCAGTCGAACAGCACCGGACCCCAAAGGGGTGTGTACTGCAGGCACCGATGGCGGCGGTGAGCGTCTCGTGGTTCGTCGAGGGGGGAAAGGACTCGCCCCTGGGCGAGCTTCACGTGATCGTCTGGAATGGCGTCGTTTCACGCCGAGGTGCGGCTGCCAACCCCGAAGGCGCCAAAATAGTGCGTGAGATGGTGTTGCGTCCCATCGAGGAGCCATCGGACGGCAGCGTGTGGCGCGCGACCGACGGGACGGAGTTTGATACTCCGGCTCTTGCAACTCGCTGCATCGCCCTGCTCGAGGAACAGATCGACGCTACCTGAGGGCTGACCTCACACGATGCCCATCTGCATCTCGCGAATCCTTCCCCCTAGCCATGCGCACGGGATAGAAATGGCGGCGTCAGCAGCGGCGATCATCGTCGGGCTAGTCCTGACGGTCGCCTGTAAAAAGGATCAATCAACACCTCAGCCGCCGGTTGCGGGCCGCTACTCGCTTCAGGATTTCGGGCGGCTTCGCTGGCTTGAAGGGAGCTGGCACGGCAGACTGCCGGAGGGCGGCCACTTCTACGAGCGCTACCAACTGGTAGACGACTCCACAATCGCAATGCACGGCTTTCCGGACTCGACATTCGCGCACGCGACCGACAGCGCCAGTATTACTCTGCGCGGCGGGACGATCGCCGACGAAGGCAGCGCACGATGGGTAGCTACCCGTCTCGAATCGAACGCCGTCGACTTCGCATCGGAGCGCAACGCTTCCAACAACTTCACCTGGACGCGCGAGTCCCAAGATCGGTGGACAGCGACGCTGCGATCCAGCGACCGCCAGGGGCGTGCGCAGACTACGATCTATCCGATGGAGCGGATTGGCCAGGCCGATCCGGACCCCGAGGGCGCCGCCCGCGCGCGGATCGGCGTCGTCTTCGATCCTAGCCGAGTAGAGGCTGGCGACTCGATCGCCGGTATGGTCGTGGAGAGAATCAAGGCCACTCGGACAGTCATGGACTCGACCTTCGTCGGCACCGCCGCTTTCCGTGGCGAGATCGAGCTGGCGGGCAGTACCATGCGCCACTTCGAAGCCGACGCCGCGAACGAAGTTTGCTTCGGGGTGGATTCGGCGAGCGCCGCCCGGCTGCCGCGCTGGGCGGCAGATCGTCGCCGCGCATGGTTCTGCTTTTGGAACAAGGATGAAGCGGGCCGCGTGCTTGGGCCGGCGCGCACGGAGAGGCGAGCACGCATCGTGATCGCAAACTTCGTGATTCATCGCAATTTGACGGACGCGGTCAACGCCGCACGCTTCGTTCGTCTGGTCGACGATAGCGCCGACGTTCTCGAGCGTGCCGCTAAGGACGTCGTCGGATTCCTGCGCGGCGATGTCGGCTTCGAAAAAATCCGGCTGGCTGACACGGTTCATCTCTATCTCAGTCCCGAGGGCGGTGGGACGCGAAGCGCCTTTCCCCGTGAGGCGCTGCGGAAGCCGTCGAACTGGGTGATCCATTCGGGCCGTCAGACCTACGCCTTCGCCCCGACGGGTCATTTCACGAACCTGACTGCCAAAGCGGGCCGCCACTTCAACTGCCTGGAGTATCCGCTTGCGTCTCGGTTTCCGGACTTGGCAAAACTTCCACACGTTGGTGTGAAGCTCGAGCCCAATAGTCCAAAGAGCTGTCTTGAATCATGGAACGCCACCTTCGTTTTCGACACTAGCGAAAAAACCCCGCGACTGGTGGCTGCGGTTTACGACCAATGGGAGTGGTAGCAGTCAAGGTCGAAGCGAGCTATCACAAGCGGTATATTCGGCCCGTTGTCTTTCGCGGAGTCTCACATTGATCACTGAAGGCGATCGGGCACCGGATTTCTCACTCCAGGCGGACGACGGGACCACGGTGACGCTCGAGTCTCTATCGGGCAAGAACATCGTCCTTTTCTTCTATCCCAAGGACGACACCCCGGGGTGCACAAAAGAAGCGTGCAGTTTTCGTGACGCGCTTCCCAGATTCGGGGAGATCGATGCCGTCGTGCTGGGTGTGAGCCCGGACAGCCTCGAGTCGCATCGGAAATTCAAGAAGAAGTACCAGCTCCCATATCGGTTGCTCTCAGACGAGGGTCATCACGTCGCCGACGAATTCGGAGTGTGGAAGCAGAAATCCATGTATGGACTCAAGTTCATGGGAATCGAGCGCACGACGGTGATCATCGATCGCAAAGGGCGGGTCGCGCGAATATTCCCGAAGGTCAAGGTTCCCGGACACGTTCAGGACGTGGAGAAAGCGGTTCGCGAGCTGCCGTGATCGAGAAGAGCCCCCGCCCGGCATCATCGGCTAACGTGTCAGTGATGCTGATGTTCGCACACGCCGCGTTCGACCTGACCGCCGTCGCAATGATCTACTGGAATCTCGAAAGCGAAGTGGCTCATCTTCTTTTCAAGTAGCGGCGCTAAAATTGATGGAAGCGAGAACCATTTTGCCCACAACCTTCATGCGCGCGTCGTTACGCCAACTGCTGTTGGCCCTCGTTTTTATTGGGATCGTTGGCCTTGAAGTGGAGCTCGCGCTTCTCAGGCACGCCGAATCGGTGACGCAATGGATCCCGCACCTGGCCCTCATAGTGGGATTCCTCACTACCGCGGCCGTTTATTTCCGGCCCGGACCCGGGACCCTCAGAGCGTTCCAGTTGGTCATGTTGATCTTCCTGGTCGCCGGCGCCTTGGGCGTGTATCTGCACATCCGTGGCAACGTCGAGTTCGCCCTCGAGCGCGATCCGTCGCTCAGTGGGTTGAAACTGATCTGGAAGGCTCTACGCGGCGCGACTCCTGCGCTGGCTCCCGGAGCACTCGCCCAACTTGGCCTGCTGGGATTCCTGTATACCTACAAACATCCGGCATTCGAGACAGTCAGCACAGGTCAGGCTGCGAGCGTAGACTATTAGGTACGGCAGCTGATACCATCATTCACTATCTGCGCCACATGGCGCCCAACCAAAACCGGGGAACTTCGATGAACCGCTTCACTGCTCTGCTCTCCACAATTCTCGCCGTCGCGGCGTGCAGCTCCGACACCAACAAGGCGGCTGACACGACTGCGGCCGTAACGGATACCACTGTGACTGCCTCAGCGTCCGCGTCGACCACACCGTCCACCAGCAACAGCGCGACTGACGCGGCGATCGTGCCGATCAACATCAATACTGCTACGGACGCCGAAATTCTTCGTATCCCCGGAGTGGGGCCGCGCATGCTGCGAGAGTTCAAGGAGTACCGCCCCTACACGTCGATCGAACAATTCCGCCGGGAGATCGGGAAGTACGTCGATAGGGCCGAGGTCGCGCGCCTCGAGAAGTACATAGTCATCAAGTAGAGCTTCGCCGCGTTTCACCTTTTGCCCTAACGATCCAGACCGAGGATTCACCCATGTGTCGGAACATCAAGACGCTGGCCAATTTCGAGCCGCCAGCGACGTCGGTCGAGGTACGAGCCTCGGCGCTTCAGTTTGTCCGGAAGCTGAGCGGCTCGACGCATCCATCGCGCGCGAATGAAGAAGCGTTCAACCGCGCCATAGACGAGGTGACCGCTGCCGCCGAGCGACTCATCCAATCGCTCCAAACCAAAGCGCCGCCCCGGAACCGCGAGGAAGAGATGCGGAAAGCCAGGGAGCGCAGCCAGAAGCGATTTGCCTAAAAGATCGCTGGAGCGTGTCGATTTAGCCTGGCCTCGTTCGACGTATAGGTAGAGGCCAGGTTGGGGCGGTCGAGATCGTCCGTCAGCCCGGCTCCAACCCACACAAAGAGGAATACGACAATGCGGTTCATGGTGATAGTGAAAGCCAACAAGGAGTCGGAGGCGGGAGTCCTTCCGGATGAGAAGCTGCTAGCCGACATGGGAAAGTTCAACGAAGAGCTGGTCAAAGCAGGCGTCCTGCTCGCCGCTGAGGGGCTCCAACCGAGCTCCAAGGGAGTGCGGGTAAGATTCTCTGGTGACAAGCGGACAGTCATCGACGGACCGTTCTCGGAGACGAAGGAGCTGATCGCGGGCTTCTGGCTCTTTCAGACGAAGTCGCTTGCCGAGGCGATCGAGTGGATCAAGCGCAGCCCCAATCCTTTCCCGAAGGGGGATTCGGAGATCGAGATTCGCCAGGTCTTTGAGGCCGACGATTTCGGCGCCGAGTTCACGCCGGAGCTGAGAAAGCAGGAAGAGCGCGTCGGCAGGCAGATGCAGGAGAACGCGAAGCGGGAGCAGGGCCGCCCCGAAGCACGGTGACATGATGGAACCAAATCTCCAACTGGCCCCGGTCCCGAAGAAACAGCTTTGGACCGGACGAATCCTGAGCGGGCTGGCTGTGGCGTTCCTGATTTTTGACGTCGTCATCCACATCATGTCGCCCCCTGTGGTGGTCCAGGGATTCACTGATCTCGGGTACTCGCCGAGCCTGGCCCGACCACTCGGGATCATCGAGCTCGCTTGCCTGATCCTCTACCTGATTCCGCGCACGTCCGTGCTCGGAGCCGTCTTGCTCACGGGCTACTTAGGTGGCGCGGTCGCCACGAATCTGCGGGTCGCCGCTCCGCTCTTGAGCAACACTCTCTTTCCGATCTATGTCGCACTGTTTCTCTGGGGCGGCCTCGTTCTGCGCAACGATCGGCTCCGCACGGTATTTCCGCTGCAAGAATAGCCACGACGGTCCCTTGCACTGGTGAAGGAAGATGATGTGATTGGTAGCCGTGACGGCTACCGATACGCATCGCGCAATCGAGGCAGTCTGGAGGATCGAGTCCGCCAAGCTCATCGCCGGCATCGCGCGCATCGTGCGCGATGTCGGCGTCGCTGAGGATCTCGCGCAGGACGCGTTGGTGGCGGCGTTCGAGCAATGGCCGACGTCGGGTGTTCCCGACAACCCTGGTGCGTGGCTCATGGCAACCGCGAAGCACCGCGCAATCGATCAGCTCCGCCGCAACACTCGGGTCGAGATCAAGCATCAGCAGCTAGGTCACGAGCTCGAGGCGCAACAGGAGATGGCTGTGCCGGATCTCGACACGGCGATCGACGATCACGTTGGCGACGATCTGCTGCGCCTCATATTCATTTCCTGTCACCCGGTCCTGTCGACCGAGGCGCGTGTGGCCCTCACGCTCCGCTTGCTCGGCGGACTGACGACCGATGAGATCGCGCGTGCGTTCCTCGTGTCGGAACCCACAGTCGCGCAGCGAATCGTCCGGGCTAAGCGGAATCTCGCTGATGCGCACGTTCCGTTTGAAGTCCCGCGCGGCGCCGAGTTCTCCGCCCGCCTCTCGTCGGTGCTACAGGTCATCTATCTCGTCTTCAACGAGGGGTACGCCGCTACAGCCGGCGATGACTGGATGCGGCCTGAGCTCTGTCAGGATGCGCTTCGCCTCGGGCGAATTCTGGCGGAGCTGGTGCCGAAAGAGCCTGAAGTGCACGGATTGGTCGCGCTGATGGAGATCCAGGCGTCTCGCTCACGCGCGCGAGTAGGCCCATCGGGAGAACCAATCCTGCTGCTCGACCAGGACCGTGGCCGATGGGATCACGTTCTAGTCCGTCGCGGCTTCGCGGCGCTCGAGCGCGCCGAGCAGCTTGGTGGCGAGCTGGGGCCGTACGCGCTGCAGGCGGCGATCGCCGCTTGTCATGCCCGCGCGCGTACGGCGCAGGAAACGGATTGGGGCCGCATTGCCGCGCTATACCAAATACTCGCGGCGATCACGCCATCACCCATCGTCGACCTGAATCGCGCGGTTGCGGTGGGAATGGCATTCGGTCCCGCAGCCGGTTTAGAGCTCGTCGATGCACTTACGACGGAGCCGACACTGAGGACTTACCACCTGCTACCGAGCGTGCGCGGCGACCTTCTGGCGAAACTGGGTCGGCCCGCGGAAGCGCGCAGTGAGTTCGAGCGAGCGGCATCGCTCACCCGCAACACGCGGGAGCGCGAAGTACTGCTTGGCCGCGCCGCCCAATGCGCGCGCGAAAAAGGCCAGTGAGTGCGAACCTCCACACTCACTGGCCTCTTCCCGCCTTTAGAGGGCGATGGTACTCAGCTCGAGGCGGCCGCCAGGTTCCTAACCGCGCCGGCGAGCGTCCGTACCTTCGACGCGTCGCTGGAGAGTCCGGCGTCAGCGTCCAATTGCGCAGCCAGCTGATTGAGCGCGTCCCGGCGCTGCGCACCGGTCGCAGCTTCCGCGTTAGTAAGCGCCTGTCTCACCGCAGATAGCCGCGAGGAGCTGAGGCCCTTCGATCTCTGAAGCTGATCGACGTAGGCGCGCGCCAACGAGAAGGTCGGCGGCCAGACGAGCTGCGGCTGGCCCTGGGTGTTCAGGTAATCGAAGTGCACCGATTTAGCTGCGTCTATCTCGTTCTGCGAGATGTAAGCACTTGGCGTCAGCTCGACGATATCCAGGCCGCGCGCGATCTCCGAGCTGACGATCTTGCCGTTGTACCAGTACGCGGACCAGGTTCCGCCGGCCGCCATTCTGGTCGAATCGGCGGGGCCGCGATCGAAGAAGGCGATCTCCTTCGGGTTCCTGCCATCGGTCCAATCGAAGACCGAGATGCCACCCTGATACCACGATTGGACCATCACATCACGACCCGGAATCGGAATCAGCGAGCCGTTATGGGCGACGCAATTCTCCTGAGGGGTCTGTGGAACAGGAAGCTTGTAGTAGTTCTGGAAGTACATCTTCCTGTCGACGATCGTGAAAATCGCGTCCGCGCCCCACTCGCGCCGGTCGGTGACGCGACACTTTGCCTGACCGCCGCCGCCCCATTCATCGGAGAACAGAATCTTGGTTCCATCGTTGTTGAAAGTGGCGGAGTGCCAGTACGAGAAGTTGGAGTCCGAGACCGCGCCGATGCGAACGGGATTCGCAGGATCACGAATGTCCAGGAGGAAGCCGTACCCTTCACACGCGCCGCCGGCCAGACCAATCGCCGGATACACGGTGATGTCGTGACACTGGGTCGGGCCCGGCCGAGGCCCGGCGCCGGCTGGCTGCTGTGGACCAACCATTCTCGCTATGATGGCGGGAATCGCGGCACGCAACGCGGCGCTGTCGGCCGCGGTCGCCGCGCTCGCACCGGTTCCGCCGCGAGCCTTGACGACGCTGTCCAGCAGCGGCGTAATAATGAAGTTTGGCAGAACTCGCTCGCTGCCCTGAATCTCGGCGACGAATCCACCCTTCGCCTTTGCCTCGGCGACGGCCTTCTTCTGTGCGGCGATATCTTCTGGGGCCTCACCGTGCCGAGCCGGCGCAACGAGGTCATTGAAGATCCGTGGCGAGCTAACGATTGCTGCCTGCTCCGGATGGGCGAGTGGCACCTTGATGACTTCGATTCTGAAAAGCGCGGAATTCGGATCCTTGTCCGGCGTCAGCCTCACGCAGCCGGCGAGCTCGTTCGGCGAGCGGATTCCGGCCGACCCGGAGATGTAGACGTAAACGTTGTCGGCGTCCTTCGGATCGACGAGCACGGTATGCGTGTGTGATCCACGGCAAGTCTGAACGTTGCCGACGTTCTTGGGGTTGTTGATGTCGCTGATGTCGAAGATGCGGAGGCCACGAAGCCGGTCCTTGCTGACCGTGTCCTTCACCCCCTGAGTTCCGCAATCAAGGCGTGCACCGAGACCTTCGCCCGAGACGAAAAGAAGATTCTTGTACACAGACACGTCGCTCTGCGACGCAGGGCATACGTATGCGGTCTTCAGAACGGGAGCGCTTGGATTGGAGATGTCCCAGACCTGATATCCGTTGTAGTTCCCCTGAATGGCGTAAGGCCCGGTAAACGAAAGGTCCGAGTTGGTGATGCCGGCGAACTTTTCGGGCGGAGGAGTCTTGGATAGCACGCGAAGATTCCAGACCGCTTCCCCGGCGTCCATCTTCCCGGCACGGAGACCGATGCGCGGATCGGGAATCGCTGACCTCGACGTGGAGGTAGAGGTGGCGCATCCCATCGCGGACAACAGCGTGACAGCCACCAAGAGCGAGAAGAAACGAAGGGCCGCCGGTCGTAAAGCCGTACGGCGAACCTGAAAAGCGAAACTCATGATTGATACCTCTGGGAGAGCGGAGTTGGGGATACGAACATTACGGGGGATACCAAAGTTTCGACAGCAGAGGGAGACAAAACGTTCTAGCACCAGATGATTATGGAGACTCGACTCCAAGTGTCAGCGAGAGGAGCATCTTCTCCATTCGCGCGATCTCTGTTGACTGATCGACATTGACGTCGGAAGCGAACTTGAACACGGTCTCATCCTGACCGGCACCGTATGAGTCGAACAAATCCTTCACCATCGACACGGCGCCACGATGGTGCTGGATCATGAACATGAGAAACAGACGGTCGAACTCCGGACCGCGCGCCTGATCGAGCTGCTTCATCTGAGCCGGCGTGAGCATGCCAGGCATCAGCATGTCGTGCTCTACTCCGTTCATCATCATCCTCATACCGGTCGGGCGTGCCTCCGGCACCGGCTGAAGGCGATCGGCCAGCCATCGCTGCATCGTAGCGATCTCATCCTGCTGGGCGTTGATTATCCGATCGGCCAGCCTTCGCACAGCGGCACTGGCGCCGTGGGTAGGTGCCCAGTTTGCCATCACGATCGCCTGGGCGTGATGGCCGATCATGCCGGACATGAAATGAACGTCGGCCTCGGTATAAGGATGGCGGGCGCTATCGGCCCTCGCTTGAGCTATCGCCGCCGGACCACTCCGGACGGTGGTCGCGGGCAGGACGGACGTCTGAACCGCTTTGCCGGAGGCGGCGCTGCAGCCCGCGATCGCCATCGCGCTTGAAAGCACAGCAAAAAACCCGGGAGCGCGTCGTAGTGTCGTTCCGATCATGGCTGAGATCGACCTTGTAACCGAGATCAGTGAAGTTGTTCCCGACACGAATACTACTATGGTACCCGGACCAACATCCACCCCTCGTGGGACCATATTCTCCGGCAGTGCGGATAGCTTTCATGCTGATTACAACAACGATGCGCGCTACCAGAAAATCTCTTGCTCTCACGCGACACCGCCTCGCGCGCTCGCCGGAATCAGTCGAGATTCTTCTCCCCGCGGGAGCCGCGGTGGACGATGTCGCGTTTCCATCGGGATACGCGCCGGTCGATGAGCTGCTAAGATTCCACAAGAAGTGATTGAGGAGTGACATGGATCGCCGCGCGTTTCTGACCTCACTTGGGCTCGCAGCCGCTGGTTCACAGCTGGCCTGCGCATCGAGCGCCCGAAGCGCCGCGCCGACTCGTCGGCTGCGCCGCGTCGGGATCCAGCTCTATACCTTGCGCGACGACGCGCAACGCGATCTCGAACGCACGCTCGGCGATATCGCCGCCGTCGGTTACAACGACGTCGAGCTGCTGGGATCGATGAATAATTTTGGAATGCCGCCGGCCAGGCTGCGCGAAATCCTCGATCGCAACGGACTACGGGCGCCATCGACACATGTTGATGGGAGCGCTCTCGACGATCTCGACCGCCAGCTCGCGGATGCGAGCACGCTCGGCCACCAGTATCTGATTGTCGCGAGTCTTCCGCTCGGAGAGCACCCGACGCTCGACGGCTACAAACAGTGGGCTGACAAGCTGAACGATGCGGGCCGACGGTCACTGACTCACGGCGTCCGGATCGGATTTCACAACCACGCCGGCGATTTTACTCCAATCGACGGCGTAGTGCCTTATGATGTCCTCGTCGAGCGAACCGATCCCGCGGTCGTACGGCTACAGCTGGATACCGGGAACCTGGCGATGGCGGGTCGCGATCCGCTCGACTACATGAAGCGCTTCGGCTCCCGCTATTGGCTGTTCCACATCAAGGATGTCCCGCGCCTCGGCGCAACGAGCGATACTGAGCTTGGAAAGGGAATCATTGACTTCAGACGCCTGCTCGCCAGCATCGACCACATCGATGACAAGCTCCTCTTCGTCGAACAGGAGACGTATCCGGGTTCGCCGCTTGACAGCGCGCGTCGCGACTACACGTACGTCTCCGGGCTGGCATTCTGAGAGAGCGAGACACCGACAGTAGCGCGACGAAATCCTAACTCGCAGCCCACCTGCCAAGGCGAAAGAGCGACAGATTGAATTCTGTTTTCCCGTTCACCAGCAGGTCGGCCTGAATCTCCCCGATCGCGCTCGCGAACTTGAAACCGTGACCTGAGCAAGGGCTCGAGATCAACACCTGCGGAGTGAACGGGTGAAAGTCGATGATGAAGTCGTGGTCCGGCGTATTGGTGAATAGACACACATCGGTCTCGCGCACCGGGGCTTCGGAGAGCGCAGGGAGAATCCGTCGGAGCGCTGCGCGCAAAGGATTCACCTCGGATTTCTCCACGGTACGATTCACATTATCGGGATCAATCACCTTATCTCCGTCGTGCATCACCGACGCCTTGACCCCGCGCGGTAGTCGCGGAAAGCCGTAGCAGATATTGCCTGCTCGGTACTCATACGCGTAGATCGGAAAGCGCGCCAGCTCATAGTCGCCGACCGGGGGATCAAACCAGAACACTGCTTGCCGCTCGATCGTGAGCGGAAGAACGAGGTCGGGTAGCAGCTCGCCATTCCACGGCCCACCGCTCAAGACCAGTCTATCGGCAGTGTAAGTATCCGACGCGGTCGTCACCCGAATGCCGCTGCCGTCTGGAGTCCAGTCGAGTGCAGGTTCGTTGAAGAGGGCTTGCGCTCCTGCCTCCTGCGCCAACTTGAGGTGTGCCCGGTTGCAGGCTTCCGGATCGAGAAAGCCCGCGCGGGGATCGAGTACCGCGACGAGATCATCATCGAGTCGAAATGCCGGGAATCGCTTCCGCACCTCGACTGGAGTGAGAATCTCGTGTGGCAGGTCGTATTCGGTCGCACTGCGAAGGGTTCCCGAAACGATCTCTCCGTCCGCGGGACCGATCATGATCCCCCCCGTGATCGTCATCAGCGAGGAACCGCCTCGCTCCTCGAGCTCGCGCCACAGCCGATGTGCGCGCTGGACCAGCGGCACATACAGAGGATGCTCGAAGTACGTCTCGCGAATAATGCGGCTGTCGCCGTGCGAAGACCCGAGGCCATGCCCAGGGGCAAACTGCTCGAGGCCCAACGCGCGCCAGCCGCGCTGCGCGACGTGATAGAGCGTCGCGCTGCCCATGGCTCCGAGCCCGACGACGATGACGTTGTAATGGCGATTGCTCGTCACAGTGGCGCCCCCTCGCCGCCCAATCTAGCTTGACCGCATGACTCCTGAGTTCGTAGTTCTATCGCGCGATGATGCCGAACGCTATGAGCCGCACGGGACGGAGATCAGCATTTCGATTTCAGACCCCGATGCTCCGCCCGCGAGAATCTCGTCGCGCTTCGCGGCAGTCCTGCGACTGAACTTCAACGACGTCACCGAGCGCGGCGAGCCGTCCGACATTCTTTTCGCCGAAGATCACGCGCGTGAGATCACGGATTTCTTGGACGCGTGGCCGAACGCCGAGCGAGTGATGGTTCACTGCAACGCGGGCGTGAGCCGCTCCCCCGGTGTGGCGCTCGGGTTGTGCGACGTGCGCGGCTGGGCTACAGCCGCGCTTGAACGTTCGCATCCGGGGTGGAATCGCCTCGTCCGCACGGTCCTCGCCGCCAAGCGGAGGGTGCAGACGGATACGCCTTCGAGGGAGCGCCGTTGAAGCCAAGCAGGATCACGGCAGATGTCCGCGCGTTTTTCACAACCTATTGCACCGCTTTCATTCGCCAGGATGCTCCCGCGATCGCCAAGCATTTTGCGGAGCTAGTGCACGTTGCGAGCGATACCGGTGACGATGTAAGAATCCACGTTGCGACTGCCGCAGAGTGGCGACAAACAATCGATCGTCTCCTCGAGATGTATCGGGCGATAGACGTTGGCTCGGTAGAAGCGACGGCCCTCGCCACCGACGCACTCTCCTCGAGACTGGTTCAGGCACGGGTGCGATGGGCGCTTCTCGATCGCGCTGCTCAGCCGCTCTATGAGTTCGACGCGATGTACACGCTGGCCAGACACACCGAGAAATTTCGCATCACGGCTATCGCGCACAACGAGATTCCACAGTATCGTAGGTGCCTGGCGCGCGTTCGCTCCTGACATTGCATTTCCAACGAGATCCGGCACGATGAAGCCGAGCCATTTCCGAGTTCGATCATGACGGAGAAGCAGGATTGGCGCGCCATCGTCGCCTCCTCGCTCGACTGGGAGCAGGCGCACGCGAGGCTGGAAAGCGTCGTGAAAGGACTCGCCGTCCCGCTGCGCGGAGAGCGTCCGGCCGGGTACCCACACTCGGTGTGGGAGCTGCTCGAGCATATTCGGATCACCCAACATGACCTGCTGGACTTCTGTCAGAATCCCGAGTACGAGGAGAAGCTAGCGTGGCCGCATGACTACTGGCCGCCGACCCCCGCCCCGCCGACGGCCGAGGCGTGGGATGAGAGCATCCAGGACTCCCGGCGCGACCGCGAGGCGCTCGCTCGTTTCACTACCGAGTCGCAGCTCGATCTGACCGCCAAGATTCCGCACGGAACGGGTCAGACTTATCTTCGCACCATTCTGGTCGCGGTCGATCACGCCTCTTATCACGTCGGTCAGATCGTATCGGTGAGACGTTTGCTCGGCGCGTGGCCGGCGGCTTGAACAATGCAGATGAGAACGCCTTGAAAAGCTGAATGAGACAGAGCGAGCTCCACGCGACGGAATCACGCATTGGGATTGTCGACACCTCCACTTCGAAGCGCCGCGCGCGCGAGGAAATCTGACCGATGCCCTGTATCATGACGCTGGTGGCTCTGGCCGCACCACGACTCGTAGTAGCGGTGCTTTGGTTCTTCACCCACTGGTTTCGTGGAGTCTTCGACAATCTCCTCTGGCCGATTATCGGCTTCGTCTTCCTCCCGACCACTCTGCTGTGGTACTCAGCAGTGCATACCTGGTTTGGCGGACACTGGACCTTCTGGCCCGTCGCTGGACTGGTCATCTCCCTGATGATCGATCTCGGCCCCGTCAGCGGGCGCCGCGTACCGAGCAAGCGTTAGCGATTGAAATGGCTCGCCGCATGCAACTGCGGCCGCAAGCGCTGACACCGGAGATTGAAACGAACCACGGAATGAAGGGCATCGTTGCTTACTCACTCGGCGCCCTCGCCGCCGTGATCGCATTTGCCTCCTGCGTGAAGACGGAAGGAAGTGGCGCCGACAGCACTGCCCGCGACTCGTCCACCGCTTCGGCGGCGGCTTGTGCGGGCGACAACGGTGGGATCAAGCTTCCCGACGGTTTTTGCGCGACAGTTTTCGCCGACACGATCGGACACGCGAGGCACATCGTCGTCAACTCGAACGGCGACGTCTACGTCAACACCTGGAGCGGAGATTACTACACGACCCCTGCCCCGTCGGGCGGATTCCTGCTCGCCATGCGCGACACGAACAACGACGGGGCCGCAGACATAATCAGGCGGTTCGGTCCGGATTCATTGCGAGGCAACGGCGGTGGGACCGGCATTGCCATCTATCAGGGCGCGCTCTACGCCGAGGAGTTGGGCCGCAGCGCTGGCAGAATCGTGCGTTACGCGATCTCGACCGACAGCATGACCCCAACAACCTCTGCGTCCGAAGTCATCGTCAGTGCGTTGCCCGTGAGCGGCGATCACCCGATGCATCCATTTGTGATCGGACAGTCGGGTGATTTGTTCATGAATTCGGGCTCTGCCAGCAACTCTTGCCAAATAAAGAACCGAACACTCGAGTCTCCCGCTAAGAAACCGTGTACCGAGCTTCTCACACGAGGCGGCATTTGGCGCTACGCCGCGAACAGGACTAATCAGCGGTTCTCTGCTGCTGAGCGGTACGCGACGGGCATCCGGAACGCCGTGGGCATCGCCTTTGATCCGGGCGGGCAGCTCTATTCCACGCAGCATGGGCGCGATCAGCTTCGGGAAAACTGGCCAAAGCTGTACACTGTGGAACGGGGACAGAATCTTCCCGCCGAAGAGCTGCTAAAGATCGAGCAGGGTGGCGACTATGGATGGCCGTACTGCTCCTACGACGGCCGGCAGCGTAACCTCGTGCTTGGGCCCGAGTACGGGGGAGACGGTGGCAAGGCAGTCG
>Ga0184619_10000104_pt1 | contig 26689 bp, 25 predicted proteins | sample PLM0_60_b1_FD_133146 | JGI IMG/M metagenome (GOLD analysis project Ga0184619, IMG submission 133146) | Groundwater sediment microbial communities from an aquifer in East River, Colorado, USA - PLM0_60_b1 | ecosystem: Environmental > Terrestrial > Soil > Riparian zone | place: USA: East River...
CGAAAAACTGCGCGAGCAGGCGATGCGCGACAAGCTCACCGGTCTCTACAACCGCCATTACGTAGAGGAGTGGTTCGGTCTGGAGCTGCGCCGCGCGCAGCGCCACGGCAGGCCGATCGCCGCAATCATGCTGGACGTCGATCATTTCAAGCGTTTCAACGACAACTTCGGCCACGAGGCAGGCGACCTGGTGCTGCGGGAGGTGGCGGGCGCGCTCAGGCGGTCCACGCGAGGGTCCGACGTCGCCAGCCGGTACGGAGGCGAGGAATTCCTGGTGCTCTTGCCCGAGTGCCCGTTCGACGCCGCGCTGCGCAAGGCCGAGCAGCTACGGGAGGAAGTTGCGAAGCTCGAGCTTCGGTACGACGATCGTCCGCTCGGGCCTGTGACGGTTTCCCTCGGGGTTGCCGCCTTCCCCGATCACGCAAAAGAGTCCGCAGAGTTGTTGCGCAGCGCCGACGAGGCGCTCTATCTGGCGAAGCAGACCGGGCGCAACCGCGTCGTTGCGTACTCCGCCGACCCGCGGAAGGCAGGCGTGCGCGCGGGAGTCTGAATTGCCGGCGTGCTATAGTTCGCGCAGCGCGGCAACGCCCGCGTTCCTTCGCGCAACGACCCGCCAAACCCCGGATGGCTGACCGCAAGTTCGGTATCGAGACGCTCGCGCTTCACGCGGGGCAGATTCCCGACCCGGCGACGGGCTCGCGCGCGGTGCCGCTCTACCAGACGACCTCCTATGTGTTCGACTCGGCCGATCACGCGGCGAGCCTGTTCAACCTGCAGACCTTCGGCAACGTCTACACGCGCATTTCCAACCCGACGACCGCAGTGCTCGAGGAGCGCGTCGCGGCGCTCGAGGGCGGACGCGCCGCGGTCGCGACGGCCACCGGGCAGGCGGCCGAGATGACCGCGATCCTCACGCTATGCGAGGCGGGCGATCACATCGTTTCGGCGTCCACGCTCTACGGCGGCACCTATACGCTGCTCGAAGTGAATCTCCGCAAGCTCGGCATCGACACCACCTTCGTCAATCCCGACGACCCGGAGAATTTCCGCCGCGCGATAAAAAAGAACACGAAGATCCTGTACGCCGAGACGCTCGGCAATCCGCTCATCAACCTCGTCGACATCGAGGCGATAGCGAAAATAGCCCGCGAAGCGGGCATCCCGCTCGTGATCGACAACACGGTCCCCTCGCCCTATCTGTGCCGCCCGTTCGAGTGGGGCGCCGATATCGTGGTGCACTCGGCGACCAAATACATCGGCGGCCACGGCACCACCATGGGCGGCCTGATCGTCGAATCGGGCAAGTTTCCCTGGGACAACGGCAACTTCCCCGGAATGACCGAGCCCTCGCGCGGTTACCACGGCGTGCGCTTCTTCGAGACCTTCGGCGACTTCGGCTACAGCATGCGCGCGCGGATGGAAACGCTGCGCACCTTCGGCCCGGCGCTCTCGCCCTTCAACGCGTGGCTGCTGCTGCAGGGCCTGGAGACACTCCCGGTGAGAATGGAGCGGCATTGCGAGAACGCGCTCGCGGTGGCGAAGTTCCTCGAGGGGCACGCGAGGGTGTCGTGGGTGAACTATCCGGGGCTTCCCGGGAACAAGTACCACAAGCTCGCGCAGAAGTATCTGCCGAAGGGAGCGAGCGGCCTCCTCAATTTCGGGGTCAAGGGCGGGGCGAAGGCGGGCGAGAGGTTCATCGAGGCGGCGACCTTCATGAGCCATCTCGCCAACATCGGCGACGCGAAGACCCTCATCATCCACCCGTCCTCGACCACGCACCGGCAGATGTCCGAGGAGGAGCAAGCCCAGGCGGGCGTCACTCCCGACATGATCCGCATTTCGGTCGGGCTGGAAACGCTGGACGACATCCTCTGGGATGTGGACAATGCGCTTTCCGCCGCCGCAAAAACGTAAATTCCAGCCATCCCGATGCTGCAACGAGCCGTAAGACCCGTCGTTTTCGACACGCCCTATCCCTCGCTGCGCCGCCCCACGCTCGCGCGAAACGTCGTCTCCACCTCGCAGCCGCTCGCGGCGCAGGCCGGCCTGCGCATGCTCCTCGCCGGCGGCAACGCGGTCGACGCGGCGCTCGCGACCGCGATCACCCTCACCGTGGTCGAGCCGATCTCGAACGGCATCGGCAGCGACGCTTTCGCGATCATCTGGGACGGAAACAAACTGCACGGCCTGAACGCCTCGGGACGCTCGCCCGCGGCGTGGACGCCCGAGTACTTCAAGGGGCAGAAAGCGATGCCCGTGCGCGGCTGGAACAGCGTATCGGTGCCGGGCGCGGTCTCGGCCTGGGTCGAGCTGTCGAAGAAGTTCGGCAAGCTCCCCTTCGAAAAGCTCTTCGAGCCGGCGATCGACTACGCGGCCAACGGCTTTCCGGTTTCGCCCTTCGTCGCCGAGCGCTGGGACCCGCAGGTGCCCGAGCTGCGCGGCCAGCCCGGTTTTGCCGAGGCATTCTTGCGCGACGGCCGCGCGCCGCGCGCGGGAGAAATCTTCCGCTTCCCCGACCAGGCAAGGACGCTCGAGAAAATCGCCGCCACGAAGGGCGAAGCGTTCTACCGCGGCGAGCTCGCGGAAAAAATCGAGGCGCACGCCAAGGCGACGGGCGGCGCGATGACGCGCGCCGACCTCGCCGCGCATGCGAACGACTGGGTGGGCACGATAGTCCAGGACTACCGGGGCTTGAGCGTGCACGAGATCCCGCCGAACGGCCAAGGCATCGTGTGCCTGATGGCGCTCGGGATCCTCTCCAACTTCGATGTCGCCGATCACCGGGTCGATTCGGCCGACAGCGTGCACCTCCAGATCGAGGCGGTGAAGCTCGCCTTTGCCGACGCTAGGGCGTTCGTCGCCGACCCGAAAGCGATGGACGTGAGGCCTGCACAATTGCTCGATCCGGCCTATCTGAAAGCGCGCGCGAAGCTGATCGACATGAAGCGCGCCCAGGACTTCGGCGCAGGCTCCCCGCCCAAGGGCGGGACCGTCTACCTCACCGCGGCGGACGCAAGCGGCATGATGGTGTCGATGATCCAGTCGAACTTCACGGGATTCGGCTCGGGCGTGGTCGTGCCCGGCACCGGCATCAGCCTGCAGAACCGCGGCTCGGGCTTCGTTCTCGCCGCGGGCCACCCCAACCAGGTGGCGCCGGGGAAGCGTCCCTTCCACACCATCATCCCCGGGTTCGTCACGCGAAGCGGCGCGCCCGTCATGAGCTTCGGCTTGATGGGCGGCAGCATGCAGCCGCAGGGGCACACGCAGATGATGGTGCGCATGGCCGACTACGGCCAGGGACCGCAGGGCGCGATCGACGGGCCTCGCTTTCGGGTCGTGAATGGTCTGGAAATCACCTTCGAGGACGAATGGCCCGAGGCGACGATCGCGGAGCTCGCCTCGCGCGGCCACAAGGTGATGAAGCTGCCCGAGGACTACAACGCCTTCGGCTGCGCCCAAATCGCGTACCGGCTCGAGGACGGCTATCTCGCCGCGTCGGACCCGAGGCGCGACAGCCTACCGGTCGGGTTCTGACCCGAGCGCCCGCACCAGCGCGCTTCGCGCGAGCAGGTTCGCCGCGGGATCGTCGAGCGTCTGATATTTCCGCACTATGCTCTGCACCGAATCGAACCTGGCTCTGTCGATGCGACCCCGTTCGTAGAAAAGCGCGGCGGTGATCATGATGCCGAGCCGTTCCACGACGGGGCTCTGGCCGATCACCGGAGCGGCCGAGACTTTTTCAAGGTATTGCGCGTAGAAATCCGACCACTTCATCTTTCCCGATTCGGCGAGGGGCTCGTGGCTCCTCACCCAGTTGTCGACCTCCTGGATGCCGTGGGTTTCGCTGAATATCGCGCAGCCGCACAGGGAAAGCGCGAGAACGGCGGCCACAGTGCGCGTGTCCATACCCAGGAGCCGGGTCTTTCGAAGACGGAAGGCCGGTATGGTAGCGCGCGGCGCCGCGCACCGCGAGTAGAATGAGCCGGTCGGCAATCGCAGGGAGACAAACATGCTGAAGGTGCACAACCCCCGTTCCATCACCGCCCCGATCGGTACGTATTCCCACGGCATCGAGGTGCCGCCCGGCGCGCGCTGGCTCTACGTGGCGGGCCAGGTCGGGGTGCGCCCCGACGGCTCGGTTCCCGCCTCCATCGAGGAACAGACCGAAGCGGTATGGCAGAACATTCTCGCGGTGCTGGCCGACGCCGGCATGGGAATCGGCGACGTGGTGAAAATCACCTCGTTTCTGACCCGTCACGAGAATTTCGCTAGGTTCGCCCAGGTCCGCGCGAAATTCCTCGGCAGCCACCGCCCGGCCTCGACGCTGCTTGTGATCTCCTCGCTCGCGAGGCCGGAGTTTCTCGTCGAGGTGGAGGCGATCGCGGCAAAGGCGTCTGCGCCTGAGAATCCTGTGCGGCGGTCGTCTGCCCGCCGCGCAGGCAAGGCAAAGCGGCGCGCCCGGCGCTGACATTTTTCTCAACCGGAAGGCGATCCAGTCATGCTGAAGCTTTGGGGCAGGATCAACTCGATCAACGTGCAAAAGGTCCTTTGGGCGCTGGCCGAGCTGAAGGTCCCCTACGAGCGCACCGACGCGGGCCTGCAGTTCGGCGTCGTCAACGAGCCTTTCTACCTCAAGATGAATCCGAACGGGCGCGTGCCGACGATCGAGGACGACGGGTTCGTGCTGTGGGAATCGAACGCGATCGTGCGCTATCTTTCGGAAAAGCACGGCGCGGGCACGCTCTGGCCGAACGATCTTCGTCAGCGCGCCGACGCCGATCGCTGGATGGATTGGGCCACGAGCACCGTCGCGCCGGCGATCACGCCGGTTTTCTGGGGGCTCGTCCGCACGCCGGCGGAAAAGCGCGACCTCAAGGCGATCGAAGAAGGCGTCGAAAAGCTCGCGCAGGCGTTCCAGGTGCTCGAGCAGGGCCTGGAAGGCCGCGACCACGTGACCGGCAGGAATTTCACGATGGGAGACATTCCGCTCGGCACCTTCGTTTACCGCTGGCACGCCTTGGAGGTGAAGAGGCCCAAGCTGCCGAAAGTCGAGGCCTACTACCAGCGGCTGCAGCAGCGCGCATCGTACAAGAAACACGTCATGCTGCCGCTCAGCTAGGATTTATCGAAAAGGGGGCATGCCTCAACAGCCTGCTAATGGATGAGGACGGCCAGACGCGCATCGCGCTCCGGTTTTTCCAGCTTCGCCAGCTCGCGCACGGCGCCGTAAAAGGCCGCCAGATCGCCGTCCTTTTGGGCGAGCAAAGCACGAAATGCAGGCACGAGCTCCGAGTAACTCGCGACCGACGCGAGCAGCGCATTGTTCGCTCCCTGCGCGAACAAGCGGTCGTAGCCGGCAAAACCGCCCCATGAGGCCTTGAGCGAACGGTATTCATCCTGCATCGCCGAGAACAAGCGCCGCTTTCCCGCGCGCTTTTCCTCCGGCCCGGCCGGCCGATCGTAGAATGCGGCGAGTTCCGCGCGGGACTTGATCACCAGCGCGACGAATTCGGCGCGCCTGCGCCCGGATGCTTCGTAGTCCGCGCGCTGCGCGGACGTTCCCTCGCGCTCGAGCCAGCGGTGCACGCCCTCATCCTCCACCGCGGCGGCAAAGGATTCGTTGAACGCCGTATCGCCCTTCACGTACACCACCTGGTGAGCGAGCTCATGGAAGACGATGCGCGCGACCTCGGCCTCCGGGTAGTGAATGAAAGTCGAGAGCACCGGATCGCTGAACCAGCCGAGCGTCGAATACGCCGCGACCCCTCCGAGGTGAACATCGTAGCCCTCGCCGGCAAGCGCAGCCGCGTGCCGCTGCGCCGCCCCCTCGGAATAGAAGCCCCGATAGCTCACGCACCCGGCGAAAAGGAAGCACGACTCGAGCGGCTTCACCGAGAATTCGGGCGCGGCAAACACGTTCCAGACCACGAAGGGGCGGCCGATGTCGGCGTAGCGGCGATAGCTTCCGTTATCCGGGAGCGCGAGCTCGCGACTGGCGAATTCCCGAATCGCGAGCACCTTCGCCAGTCTTGCGCGGAGCGGCTCGGGCGTGTCCGCCTCGCGCAAGCGTTCCTCGATCGGAACCGAGAGCCGCATCACCTCCAGGTGCCCGCCGACCGCCTGCGCATAGTATTCGAGCGACGCGCAGCCCGAGACGAAAACGAGCGTGCCGAGAGCCGCGAGCCGTCTCATCGCCGGAATTCGCCGGTCCTGAGGAAGGCGGCGGTCTGGCGCGCGATCCGCGGCGAGACCAGCATCAAGGTGTGGCCGACCGCAAGGGCGATATGATCGCGCAGGGCGGGAAATTTCGTCTCGTCGAGGCAGACGACTCCGTCGTTCGGCTCCGGCAGCCGTGTCACCATGCGACCCAGCCCGAACGCAACGGTGCCGGCGATCGCCCCGACTTGGAAACGGGGATCGACCGAGACGTCCACCGGCTCGCGCCACACCCCGAGGCTTGCCCCCAGCAGCAACTCACCCCCCGCGCTCTGCGCGAGGTCTGCTGCCGCTCGGCAGCCCGCGACCGGCGAGCCGAGCAGCACGGCGCGCCGGACGCGCGGGTCCGCGCCGCGCTGCAGGTAGCGCAGCACGATGACCCCACCGAGGCTGTGGCCGACCAAGTGCAGGCGCGGTGCCTCGAGAGCGGCGATTCTCTCGGCCACGCGGGCAAGATGCTCCGCGAGCGTGCCTCGCATGGTGCGATAGCTCAGCGTTTGCACCGCAAAACCTTCCCGCCGCAGCGCCAACGCGAGATAGCTCATGACCCAGCGGTTCATCCACGCCCCGTGCAGCAGCAGCACGGCGTCTTCAGCGGATGCGCTCACCGCGGCGCGCGCGCCCTTCGTTGAGGATTCACTGCGCAGCGCGCTGGTACTCGTAGCGAAGAGTCACCGAGCGTTTGCCGGCGTTGGTCCACACGAGGCAATAATCGGCGGATTTCCTCGGCATGAAACTGCCGGAAGCGCTTTCCGTACCGTCGCGCTTGAAGTCGATGATCTCCTTTTCTTCCTGGTGCGAGACCTTGAAGTTCAACGGCCCGTCGGCGCGAAACTTATAATGCAGCCGCTGCCTGTTGTTGAGTGAAAGGCATTCCTTCTGCGCTTCCGAAGCCACCAGCGTTTTGGTCACGACCCTGGTGCTCTTGGATGCATCCTGGGCCGCAACCGGCGAGACAAGCGAAACGGCGGCTGCCGTCACCATGAGCCGAATGAGCTTCGCTATGAGTTCGACCTCCATGTCACCCGAAACCATACACCAAATCGAATCGGGCGACTCTCCGCCGCGCACCTCATCCCGGCCTAAACCACCTCGAACAGCCCTGCCGCTCCCATCCCGCCGCCGATGCACATCGTCACCACGACATGCTTCGCGCCCCGGCGCTTGCCTTCTATGAGCGCGTGACCCGCGAGGCGCGCGCCCGAAGTCCCGTAGGGATGGCCCACCGCGATGGCTCCGCCGTTGACGTTCAGCCTGTCGTCGGGAATGCCCAGACGATCGCGGCAATAGATCACCTGAACGGCGAAAGCTTCGTTCAGCTCCCAGAGTCCGACGTCCTCCACCTTCAATCCCGCGCGCTTGAGGAGCTTCGGCACGGCGAACACGGGGCCGATCCCCATCTCGTCGGGCTCGCAGCCCGCCACGGCGAAACCGCGAAAGATGCCCAGGGGCTCGAGCTTGCGGGCCGCCGCCGTCTTCCCGTCCATCACGATACAGGCCGATGCGCCGTCGGAGAATTGACTCGCGTTGCCGGCGGCGATGCACCCTCCTTCGATCGCCGGGCGGATTTTCGAGACCCCTTCGTAGCTGGTATCGGCCCGAATGCCTTCATCGACGGAAACGGAGACCTCTTTCGCCGTCATGCGCGCGGTCTCCTTGTCGGCGATGCCCATGACGACCTTCATCGGCACGATCTCGTCGCCGAACTTGCCCGCCGCCAGCGCGGCAGCGGCTCTTTGCTGGCTGCGCGCGCCGTACTCGTCCTGGCGCTCCCGCGAAATGTCGTAGCGCTTGGCGACGGTCTCCGCGGTTTGCAGCATGGGCCAATAGAGCTCGGGCTTGTTCTCGGTCAACCAATCCTCCCGAGCCATGTGCCTGTTCATCTCGTTCTGGACACAGGAGATGGACTCGACCCCGCCGGCCGCGTAGATGCCGCCCTCCCCCGCAATGATGCGCTGCGATGCCATGGCGATCGATTGCAGGCCCGAGGAACAGAAGCGGTTCACCGTGATTCCGGCGGTCGTGACGGGCAGGCCGGCGCGCAACGCGATCTGGCGGGCGATGTTCCCGCCGGTCGCGCCTTCGGGATTGGCGCAGCCCATGATCACGTCCTCCACCTCCGCCGAATCGACGCCCGCGCGTGAGACCGCGTGCCGAACGGCGTGCGCGCCCAGGGTCGCGCCGTGGGTCATGTTGAAAGCGCCCCGCCAGGATTTGCAAAGGGGCGTGCGTGCGGTGGAAACGATTACGGCTTCGGTCATTGACGGTCTCCAGGACTCCTAGTTGAACCTCTTTCCTTCGCTCGCCAGCTTCGCGAGCAGCGGCGCGGGTTTCCAGAAACCCGGATCCCCGTGGGGATTGGCCGCGAAGCGCTTCATGCGGTCGACGACGTTGTACAGGCCCACCTCGTCCGCATAGAGCATCGGCCCGCCCCGGTGCAGGGGGAACCCGTAACCGGTCAGGTAGACCATGTCGATGTCTGAGGCGCGCGATGAAATGCCTTCCTGCAGGATCGCCGACCCTTCGTTGACCAGCGCAAAGATCAACCGATGCACGATTTCGTCGTCGCCGATCACGCGGCGCTGCGCTCCGATCTCCTTGCGGTAGTCGGCGATCATCTGCTCGACGGCGGGGTCGGGAATCGCGTCGCGACGGCCGGCTTCGTAGCGATACCAACCCAGTCCGGTCTTCTGGCCGAAGCGACCCTGTTCGCACAGGCGATCGGCGATCTTCGAGTATTTCAAACCGGGCTGCTCGCGGTAGCGCCGCTTGCGAATGGCCCAGCCGATGTCGTTTCCCGCCAGGTCTGACATGCGGAAAGGGCCCATCGCCATGCCCCAGCCTTCCACCGCACGGTCCACCTCGCTGGGCGTCGCCCCTTCCTCCAACAGGAACAATGCCTGGCGGAGGTACTGCTCGACCATGCGGTTGCCGATGAAGCCATCGCACACCCCCGAGACCACCGCGGTCTTCCTGATCCTTTTCGCCAGGCTCATCACCGTGGCGAGGACGTCCTTGGCGGTCTTCCCGCCGCGCACGACCTCGAGGAGCTTCATCACGTTGGCAGGGCTGAAGAAGTGCGTGCCGACCACGTCCTGGGGCCGCCGGGTGAAGTCTGCGATCTTGTTCAAGTCCAGCGTGGAGGTGTTGGACGCGAGAATTGCGCCGGACTTCATCACCTCGTCCAATTGCCTGAACACCGCTCCCTTGACCGCGATGTCTTCGAACACCGCCTCGATCACCATGTCGGCGTCCTTCAGATCATCGTAGGAGAGGGTCGGCTCGAGGAGCGCCATGCGCTCCTCGAGCTGTTGCGCGGTGAGCCTTCCTTTCCTCGCGCTCGCCTCGTAGTTCCTGCGGATGGTCGCAAGCCCTCTGTCGAGCGCCTCCTGCTTCATCTCCAGCAAGGTGACGGGAATGCCGGCGCTCAGGAAATTCATCGTGATTCCCCCGCCCATGGTCCCCGCGCCGACGACCGCGATCTTCTCGATTTTGCGCAGCGGCGTGTCCTCCGGGACATCGGGAATCTTCGCTGCCGCGCGTTCGCCGAAGAAAGCATGGCGCAGCGCGCGGGATTGCGGGGTCTGCATCAACTGCAGGAACGATTCCCGCTCGAGGCGTGCCCCCTCTTCATAAGGCATGCTGACTGCGGCCGCGACTGCGTCGACGCATTTGAGCGGCGCGGGGAAATTCTTAGCCGCCGCGCGGAGCGTATTACGAGCGAACTGGAAGAACCCGTCCGCGTTGGCGAGACTCACTTTCAGGTCGCGTGCGCGCTTCAGAGGACGCTTCTCGGAGGCGACTTTGCCCGCGAACGCGATCGCCCCCGGCAGCAGATCCTGCTCGAACATCTCGTCGAACAGCGCGCTGTCCTTGAGCTGCTCCGAAGGCACGGAATCGCCGGAGACGATCATGTTGAGCGCCGCTTCCGCGCCGATGAGCCGGGGCAGGCGCTGCGTGCCCCCGGCGCCGGGCATCAGCCCCAGTTTCACTTCGGGCAGGGCGATCTGCGCCCCCTTGACGGCCACGCGGTAATGACAACCCATTGCCAGTTCCAGCCCGCCGCCCATGCAGGCGCCACCGATCGCCGCGACGACGGGTTTCTTCGCGCTTTCCACGATGCGGATGACCGTATTGAGACTGGGTTCCGCGGAGGCCCTGGGCGAGCCGAACTCCCGGATATCCGCCCCGCCGGAGAACGCGCGAGCGCTGCCCGTCAGCACCACGGCCTTCACGTTCGCATCGGCTTCGGCACGGGCGAGCCCCTCCACGATGTCGCGCCGCAGATCGAAGCCCAACCCGTTGACGGGTGGGTTGTTCATCGCGATCACGGCGACCGCGCCGCGCAGTTCGTAGAGGGTGGTGCTCATGCAGTCTTCCTCGTTTTCACGGTCACGAAGATTATCCCATCCGGGGCACTTCGATTCTGCGGGCAGTCTTTCCTGTAGGTATTTCCCTGACATCACCATCGGGTCATACCCGACCACGGCGATCAGGTATCCCCCGATGGACACTCTCGCCGTAGTTCCATAGTCTCAGTGCGCTCCGATCTTTTGTCATTCCGCGAGGCAGTCACTAAAAAAGGGAAATACGGTGCTGGTACTTTTGAGGGAAGGAGACTGTTTGGAACAAGCGGAACTAGAAGCACGGCCCGTCGTACCTCAGCACGATGTGCAGCAGATCATCGACCTGATCATCGACAACGTCAACCAGATCAAGGACACCCAGGGACTGAAAGCGCCTGCGCATCTTGATTCCGCGACGACTCTGTTCGGCGGCGACGGCTTCCTCGACTCGATGGCACTCGTAACGCTGGTCGTGGCAGTCGAGCAGGCGATCGAGGAAAAGTTCGGTACGAACGTGAGCCTCGCAGACCCGGGCGCCATGTCGCAGGAACACAGCCCGTATCGCACGATCGGCGCCTTGGCGGACTATGCGCTCCAGCGGCTGCGGGCCGGCTGATCCGCGTTCGGCAGGCGTATGGACGCGCCGGTCACGCTCATCACCGGAACGCGGATCGGGATCGGCAGACACCTGGCCGAGCACTATCTCCGGCTCGGCCATCGGGTAGTGGGTTGCAGTCGCGCCCCTGTCGGCTGGACCCGCGAGGGTTACAAACATTACGGAACCGACGTGGCCGACGAAAAAGGCGTCAAAGCCATGTTCTCCGAGATTCGCCGGTCCTATGGACACCTTGACCACCTGATAAACAATGCCGGCATCGCCTCCATGAATCACTCGCTGCTCACGCCGACATCGACCGTGAGCGCAATCCTTGCGACCAACGTGGTCGGAACCTTCCTGCTTTCGCGCGAGGCGGCGAAGCTGATGAAGAGGAAAGGGTACGGGCGCATCGTGAATTTTTCCTCGGTGGCGGTGCCCCTCAAGCTTGCGGGCGAGGCGGCTTATGTAGCCTCCAAATCCGCCGTCGTCGCGTTGACGCATGTCTTGGCGCGAGAGTTCGCCGAGTTCGGCATTACCGTGAATTGCGTCGGGCCGGGACCTCTGGCCACGAATCTGATTCGCTCCGTTCCCAAACAGACGATCGATCGGCTCCTCGCGCAGCAGGCGATACCGCGGATGGGGACGTTCGACGATGTCGCCAACACCGTCGACTTCTTCCTGAGGCCGGAGAGCGGGTTCGTCACCGCCCAGACCATTTACCTGGGCGGCGTCTGATCGATGCATTTCCTCGAACACCTGATGAATGTGCTTCGCGCCAATCCGGAGAAGGATGCGGTGATCTGGCAAGGCCGCGCCTACCGCTACACCTGGCTCTACGAGGCTGTTTCCCGCTGGGACGCGTTTTTGGAAGAGCGAGGGCTGAAGCCGGGCAGTGTGGTCAGTGTCGAAGCCGATTTTTCGCCCAACGCCATCGGTTTGCTGCTGGCCCTGATCCGGCGGTCGTGCATCGTGGTTCCGCTGACCGCTTCGGTAGAGGTCAAGAAAAGCGAGTTCAGGGAAATCGCCCAGGTCGAGACCGTCATCGGCCTCGCCGGCGGCGAGATTTCGCAGGTCCGAAGCACGGGCGCGCGCGTCGAACACGAACTGCTCCTGCGTCTTCGACTGGAACAACGCCCCGGCCTGATATTGTTTTCCTCAGGCTCGACGGGCAAGAGCAAAGCGGTGGTGCACGATCTGGTGCCTCTGCTGGAAAAATTCACCCTTCCGCGTCAGACGCTGCGGACCATTACGTTTCTGCTGTTCGACCACATCGGCGGGATCAACACCCTGCTCTACAGCCTTTCGAATGCGGGCTGCGTCGTCACGGTGCAGGAACGCCTGCCGGACGCGGTCTGCGCTGAGATCGCGAGGCACAAGGTGCAGCTCCTGCCGACCTCGCCCACCTTCCTCAACCTCCTCTTGGTGAGCGAGGCGTACCGGCGTCACGACCTCTCCAGCCTGGAACTGGTGACCTACGGAACCGAGGTCATGCCGGAGAGCACGCTGAAGCGCTTTCACGAGCTGTTTCCGAAGGTCCGGTTGTTGCAGACATACGGCCTGTCCGAGGTCGGCATCCTGCGCTCGACCTCGAGATCCAGCGACTCCCTGTGGGTCAAGGTCGGCGGCGACGGCTTCCAGACCCGGGTCGTAGACGGGATGCTCGAGATCAAGGCAAGGTCCGCGATGCTCGGCTATCTGAATGCGACCAGCCCGTTTACCGCCGACGGCTGGTTCAAGACCGGCGATGCCGTAGAGGTCGACGGCGAATACTTCCGGATATTGGGGAGGAAATCGGAGCTCATCAACGTCGGGGGCGAGAAGGTCTATCCGGTCGAAGTGGAGAGCGTCCTCCAGACCATGGAGGGCGTTGAAGATGCATCCGTGAAAGGCGAGAGCAACCCGATCACAGGTCAGATCGTCGCCGCCAGAGTCAAGCTGCGGACGAACGAGACCGTTTCCGAATTCCGAAACCGGATGTATGCGTACTGCCGCGAGAAACTGCCGCGCTTCAAGATTCCGCAAAAAGTGTTTCTCGTGTCAGAGGATATCCATGGAGACCGCTTCAAGAAGATGAGATAGCGAAGCGGCGCGGCCGTGAGGCTCGCCACACCAATCAAGGAGGAAATCATGTCAGGCGTACGTTCGACCGTAGATGGAATGGTTCCGCAGGCTCCGCGCGGTGGTACCGCCGCCGATACGAGCCGTGCAGTCGGCTCCTCGGCAAAGCGCTTTCTCGCCGCGCTCGCTGCGGTCGTCGGCGCGGGAGTCTTGTCGATCGCAGGAGCCAACTACTTTCTCGATCCACTGCACTTCAGCGCCTCCGGCCAGAGACAGGTTGCGGCGGTGCTGCTCTCCGGGAAGAACTACGCCGTGTTCGACGCGAACATGGACTTTCGCGGGCTGCGGCGCGAGGCGGTCGCGCAAATGACCCAGACGCCGGACGTCATCGTGTTCGGAGGCAGCCGTTTCGAGCTGGCGACACCGGATCTCTTTCCCGGGAAGAGCTTCTATAACGCCTTCGTCCACAACGACGTGTTCGAGGACCTCGTCGCCTTCTCGGGACTCCTCTACGAGCACAAGCGTCTGCCGAAAAACCTCGTGCTGACCGTCCGTTTCAAGACCTTCCTGCCGATCGACCCGGTGCTGCGCGAGACCGACGAGTTCAAGCTGTTCTGGTCGGAGTACCGATCGATGGCGGATCGCCTCGGGATCGAAAAAGAGTCCCTGCTCGACGTCCTTCCCCTGGGCTACTGGTCGCACCTGCTGTCCGTTGACAACATCATGCGGCACGTCTCGTACCGGCTCGATGGGAAACGGCAAGGTCCCACGGACGCGGCGACGATGGACAACATGGACGTCATTCATGCGGCCGGTTCGATGGCGTTCTCGAAAGAGCACAGTGCCTCGTTCCGGACGATTCTCTTGTCGCGCGGCGTCACCAACATGTTCTCCAGCGCGGACACCATCGACCAGGACTCCGAACAGCGCGCGGCAAAGATGAGCAAGCGTGCCGCGTGGCCGGTCGATCCGAAGCGGCTCGATGCGCTTGGCGTTCTGCTGGCGTTCCTCAAAAAGGAAGGAACTCACGTCACGATCGCCATCACGCCGTTCCACCCGGCGTACTGGAAAGGCAGCATGGGCTCGCCTTACGGGAACAGCCTCGTCTCGATGGAAGAGCGCGTTCGCGCCATCGCGGCGAACCAGGGAGCCACGGTCGTCGGCAGCCTGGATCCGGACCGCGTCGGATGCCAGGCATCGAATATGAGGGACTTCATCCATCCGGACGAAATCTGCCTGAAAAAAGTCTTCAAAGATATCCCCGTCAAGGACTGACGCCGGAGCGGCACCGTCACATGGAAACAAGCGCGCCTCGCTGGATCGAGCAGGACGAACTGAACCGCGACCCGGCCCTGCAGGACTTCGTGCTGTCTCTGGTGACGCGGTTCGGCAGGGAGCTGAGCGTGGCCGTCGCACGATCGAGCTTGGCGCCACACTTGTTCGTCTCCCGGGACGGAGAGGGCGTCTTTTTCGTCAACCGACGCCCAAACACCGTGTTCGCATTCGCCTACGCGGGCCCAGACGAGCGCTTCGCCGATGCCGCGGGCGACTTGTTCGAATATGCGGCGCAGGGGAAGCGAGTCGCCAATATTCTCGAAGAAGAGCCAAGGGCCAAGGAACTTGCAGCTCTGGGCTATACCGCAACTGCGTTCGGCGTGATGCAGAAGCTGCCCCGTCTGGCCGAGTTCTCGCTGGAGGGGACCAAGATGCGCCGGCTGCGCTATCAGATCAGTCATTACGAAAAGCACGGACAATGCGAGACCCGTGAATACCGGGCCGGCAGCGACCCGGCGACCGACCGCGCAGTGGCAGGCCTGGTGGACGAATGGAAGGGGAGCAAGAAGCAGATAGGTCCGTACGTCGAGACCTTCAGAGGGCGGATCGCGAACGGGGAGCTGCCCGCTCATTGCCGCCTATTCCTCACCTACCGCAACGGGCAGCTCGACAGCGCCATCGTGATCAGCAGTCTCGCGGCGGCGAAGGGATACCTGATGGATCTCGAATTCTATGGGGCGGACATGCCGCTGGGAGGGCTCGAATTCGCCATTTCCCGCATCCAGGAGACCTTGGCCAAGGAGGGTGTGGGTTCCTTCAGCTTGGGAGCCACCTTCGGGACTCAAATGGAAGCTTGTGCGGAGGAGGATCCCCGGGTCGGGAAAATGCTGCGCGGGCTGCACGTCTCCCGCATTTTCAACAACGATGGAAATTTTCAGTTCAAGAACAAGTTCCGGCCCGAGAACACCCGTCTTTACGTCGCCCGCTCGCGAGACGCCCCGTCGGCGTCGTTCACCGACGTGCTGATGATCTTTGCCGATCCGGAAAACCGCCGGCAAAGCCGCCAGGAAACGACGCCGACCGCGGCCACGACGCCAGCAGTCCCGGCGCTGCCGGCGTCCTGAAGCCATGCCCCAACCCGACAAGGACCACGCGCGCGCATCGCCCTACCGGGAAGATTCCGTGTACACGGCGGCGTATGGGGTGTCGGAAGGGCTCCTCGCCGATCATGTCATTGCCGGGCGGTCCATTCTGCCCGGCGCCAGCATGGTCGATCTGGCGCTCGCGGCCGCGCGGGCACGGCAGCGCCCGTGCCGCGCACTCAAGGATGTGCTGATCTGCCGGCCGGGCGTAGCGCGCGGACAAATGGAGGTCGAGGTCAGATGGGGAAATTCCTCCTTCACCATCCACGAGGGCAGGAACTTATTGTGCATCGGACGATTGGAGGAACAGGAGAGCGCGCCAAGGGCAAACATTCTGATGTTCGACGTCGCTGCGCGCGGCGATCCGCTCGAACCTCGGGCGTTGTACGCCGACCTCGACCGGCTCGGCTATCGCTACGGTCCCGGCCTGCAAGTGATTCGCTCAGTGCTCAAGTTGGCGGACGGCATGTTGTTCAACCTGTCCGCCGGAAATCATCGGGACTGCCGCAGCGAGACCATGAACCCGGCTCTCCTGGATGGCGCAATCCAAGCGGTCTTCTGCCTGCTGCAGCACTCGGACAAACCGATTCGGCCCGGCGGGTTGCTGGTGCCCACGGGCATCCGCCGTCTTTCGATCCATGGGAGCGTGCAGGGGACGTGCTTCGTCCAGGTCGGGGAGTCCGCTCTGACGCGGCGGGCGGATGACGTCCTCGCCGATCTCCAGATCCGAAACGAACGGGGTCGACCCCTGTTGCGGATCGAGGGTTTGCTGCTGAAGTACGTTCCGCGCGACTTCCTCGACAAGTTTGACGGGCCGATTCCCGCCGAGCCGTCTTGAAATCGTATCGGGAAAATCAGCGAGGATTCGGAGAGCTGGCATGCTGTTTTCTTCACTGACTTTCATCCTGGCATTCCTGCCGTTGGCGCTTGCCGCGGTGTTGCTCGGCAGACGGCTCTACGGTTCTTCCGGAGCGCGATTTGCCCTCACTGCGGCCTCTCTCGTGTTCTACGGTCTCTGGGGATGGAAACTGCTTCCGGTCTTGATCCTCGCGGCCGGCTTGAACTATCGGATCTCGCACTCGATCGTTCGGAGCGCCGCCAGTTCCAGAAGACGCTGGCTGGCCTTCGGCATCGCCGCCAACCTGGCCGTACTGATCGCATTCAAGTACACGAATTTTCTGATCGACAACGTCAATGCGGTCACGGGACTCGCGCTCCCGTTTGCCGATATCGCATTTCCGATCGGCATCTCTTTCTTCACTTTTCAGCAGATCGCTTATCTGGTCGCCGTGGCGAACGACATGGAGCCGCCGGAAAGCTTCTGGGAATATCTGCTTTTCGTATCGTGCTTCGCGTACGTCACCGCCGGCCCGATCGTGGGGGCCCGAGAATTCTTTTCGCAAAGAGACCAGATCGGGAGGCTCACCCCCTCCCGCTTCGCGGTGGGCATCACCGTGTTCTCGATCGGGTTGCTCAAGAAAGTCATCATTGCGGAAAGCTTCGCCCCGTATGCCAACCACGTCTTCGAGCAAGCACAAAGGAACGGCGCGGTAGGCACTTGGGACGCTTGGCTGGGATCATGGTCTTATTTCTTGCAGCTCTATTTCGACTTCTCGGGTTACTCGGAGATGGCGCTGGGTCTGGGCGTGCTCCTCGGGCTGCGCCTTCCTCTGAATTTCAATTCCCCGTTGCGGGCGACGAGTGCCATCGAATTCTGGCAGCGATGGCACATGACCTTGACTCGATTCCTCACCGGTTACCTGTTCATGCCGCTTTCCGTCAGGCAGGCCCGCTACGTGGCCACCCGAAAGACGGGGCGCGTGGTCGGTTTCTTTCGCGTCTACGCCATGCCGGTCATGGTGACGTTTGTTCTGGCCGGGCTCTGGCACGGATCAAATTGGACTTTCGCGGTATTCGGGGCCTGGTGGGGCATCGCCCTGGTCATCAACCACGCCTGGAGGCAAGCTCGCCTGGTCAGGTTGCCTGTCTGGCTCGCTTGGGTGTTCACCATGCTGGGGGCTCTGATAGGCATGGTGATGTTCCGTTCCCCGGATCTCCACACCTGCGCTACGGTGCTCTCTTCCATGGCCGGACTCGGTTCGGATATGGTCCCGTCCCAGCTTGTGCTTGCGAAAACGATCGCGATGATCCTGCTCGTGACGGTAGCCTGTCTGATCGTGCCCAACACGCCGCAGGTCATGGACGGCTGGACAATCAGTGCCGATTCGGTGCAAAAAACAAGCGGTATCCTGAGCTGGCGATGGAAACTCGACGCACGGGGTCTCGCATTCACCGCGCTGATCATCATCGCCCTGGTAATTGCGGGGGAACAAACCTCGCCGTTTCTCTACTACCAGTTCTGATCGCCGACGCGCTTACTGGGGCGGGACAAGGATGGGCAAGATGCTCACGATCTGCCACCCTTCGGGTTTCTTGACCATCACGAGGTTAATGTAGAGACGAGTCTTGGCGGGGTCGACCCCTGGATCTCCAACGGTGAGTTGCGTCGGCGCGTAGACTTGCGCCACGCGCCGGCTGACCGAAATGATTCGCAGCTCTTTCCTGTCAACATCGATGCGCCAGGTGCCCTTGTAACGCTCCTCGAGGTTCTTGAGCGCGGCCTCCCGGCCCCAGATAGGTTTGCCTCGGCTGATCCAAAGAAGGTCCGGGGAATCCGCCAAAAGACTTCGCATTGACCTCAAATCATGCGCGTTCTGGACTGCTATGTACTTGTCGAAGACGGTGCGGACTTCGTCTTCCATCGTCGCAGCCTGAGCCAGCGTCGCAATCGCCGCCAAGGCAGCGACAAAAAAGAAGCGCTTTACCATTCCCTCCTCCAAGACTGCTTACCCATTCTGAGTGGGCCCGCCTGGATTCGAACCAGGGACCAAAGGATTATGAGTCCTCTGCTCTAACCAGCTGAGCTACAGGCCCGCCGAACCACTCTGCCCTCTTTGCGCGGGCCCCTATTATTATCGATCCGAGCGTTCAGCGGCGCGCAGCGTCCGCTGCAACGCGAGCGGATATTGCGGCGCCGAAGGCGTCCGTAATATCAATTATTGTCCAGGAAACTCTTCAGCCGCTCCGAGCGCGACGGGTGGCGAAGCTTGCGCAACGCCTTCGCCTCGATCTGCCTGATGCGCTCGCGGGTGACGTCGAACTGCTTGCCGACCTCCTCCAGGGTGTGGTCGGTGTTCATTTCGATGCCGAAGCGCATGCGCAGCACTTTGGCTTCTCGCGGTGTGAGCGAATCCAGAACGTCCTTGGTGACCTCCCGCAAGGATGCGTACATCGCCGCATCGTTCGGCGCGAGCGTCGCCTGGTCCTCGATGAAATCCCCCAGATGCGAGTCGTCGTCGTCGCCGATCGGCGTCTCCATCGATATCGGCTCCTTCGAAATCTTGAGAATCTTGCGGATCTTGTCCTCGGGCATCTCCATCTTCTGGGCGAGCGTCGCGGGGTCCGGTTCCTGTCCCGTCTCCTGGAGGATCTGGCGGGAGATCCTGTTCATCTTGTTTATGGTCTCGATCATGTGCACCGGAATGCGGATGGTGCGGGCCTGGTCGGCGATCGAGCGCGTGATCGCCTGCCGGATCCACCACGTCGCGTAAGTCGAGAACTTGTAGCCCCGGCGGTACTCGAATTTGTCCACCGCCTTCATCAGGCCGATGTTTCCCTCCTGGATAAGGTCGAGGAACTGCAGGCCGCGGTTGGTGTACTTTTTCGCGATCGAGATCACCAGGCGCAGGTTTGCTTCCGTCATCTCGCGCTTCGCGCGGCGGGCCTTCGCCTCGCCCGTGGACATCTGCTTGTTGATGTCCTTGAGGTCTTTCAGCGGGATGCCGATCCGCTTCTGGATCGTGAGCAGCTTCTGCTGTTGCTCGAGGATGTTCGGCTCGAAGCGCGATAGCAGGTTGCTCCAGGGCCTTCCGGCCGCGATCTCGTTCTTTACCCAGCGCATGTTGGTCTCGCTGCCGGGGAACTCCTTGATGAAGTGGGGCCGCAGCATGCTGCCCTTGTTCACGCACAGGTTCATGATCTCGCGCTCGTGACTGCGCACCTCGTCCACCATCCCGCGCAGGCTGTCGCACAATTTCTCGATGATGCGCGCAGTGAAGCGGATATTCATCAACTCGTCGCCGATATGGTCGCGCACCCGGATGTATTCCTTGCTGCGGTGGCCGTGGTCGGCGAGGGCCCGCTTCATCTTTTCGTAGAGGCGGTGGATCTTGGCAAAGCGCGCAAGCGCATCCTCCTTCAGCTTCAACAGGGTGGCCGAAATTGCGGCGCTGTCGTCCTCGCCCTCCGTCTCTTCCTCTTCCTCGGGCTCGACGTCGTCGGCGAGCTCCTGGATCGGCTCGTCTTTCGCGTTCGGGTCGATCAGACCGTCGACCAGCTCGTCGATGCGCATCTCGTCACGGGTGACCTTGCCGGCAAGATCGATGATCTCGGCGATGGTCGTCGGGCAGGCCGAGATCGCCTGAATCATGTGCTTCAGACCGTCCTCGATCCTCTTTGCGATCTCGATCTCGCCTTCGCGCGTGAGGAGCTCGACCGATCCCATTTCGCGCATGTACATGCGCACCGGGTCGGTGGTGCGGCCGAATTCGGGGTCGACCGTGGAAAGCGCCGCTTCCGCCTCCTCCTCGGCGTCTTCGTCGGGCACCCCCGCCGGCGCGGTCTCGGAAATGAGCAGCGTGTCCGCATCCGGGGCCTCATCGTAGACCTGGATGCCCATGTCGTTGAACGTCGAGATGATGGCCTCGATCTGCTCGGCGTCCACCATGTCGTCGGGCAGGTGGTCGTTGATCTCGGCGTAAGTGAGAAAACCGCGCTCTTTTCCGAGCTTGATGAGGTTCTTCAGGCGAGTGCGGCGAGCCTCGGCGTCCTCGGGCCGGGCCTCGGCGCGCAGCAGCAACGCGCGTTCGGCGTCACCGTTGCGGCGCGGCCGGCCGGCCCTGCGCAGTTTGAGGAGCTCCTGCGCCTGAAGCTTGAGCTGGGCCTTGAGCTCCTTCTCCTTCTGCTTCGCAAGGAGTGCCGCTTCCTTCGCTTTTGCCTTCTCCAGGGCAGCGAGCTCCTTGGCCTTTGCCTTCTCGCGCGCCGCGAGCTCCTTCGCCTTGGCTTTTTCGCGCGCGATGCGCTCGCGCTCCCGCTGCTTTTCCCTGGCAGCCTTGAGGCGCGCCTTTTGCTTTGCCGCGCGCTCGCGCGCCCTTTGCAGATCCAGGGCCTTGCGCGCACGCTCCTTCTCCTTCGCCGCCTTCACCCGTGCCGCATTCTGGGCATTGCGGGCCTTATCCTTCTCCCGAGCCGCCTTCGCTCGGGCCGCATCCTTCGCTTTCTTCATGCGAAGCTTTTCTCTTTCTCTGGCAACCTTGGCGCGAGCGAGATCCTGCGCCTTGCGTGCTCGCAGTCGCTCTTTCTGCGCCCGCAGCCGCTGGGCGGCTTTGCCTTTCTGCGCCTTGAGCCTTGCCATGGCTTTGGCGCGAGCTTTTACGTTAACCTTTTGATTCGCCACGATTTACCGATCCTCATGGTGTCGAACGGGAACCTAAAATTATAGCATTACTTGTGGGACCCGCCGGGACTTGATTGCGTTCCCGGAGCAGGCGAAGCATTTCGCTCTCCTCTTCCGGCGAGCGGTCTGCCTTCACCCTCAGGGCCTCGAACCGCTGATGCCGTCGCTTGTCCTGCAAGAGCAAAAGCGCGTTACGGAAATCCACTTCTATCTGCTCTGGTTCGAGCTTCGTATCCAACAACGCGGCCTGGCCCAACTCAAGGAGCCTTTGGAATTCGGTTCCCTGAAAATGGTCGACGACGATATTCGCTTCCACCCCAGGGTTTTCGCGGCAGAATTCGGCAATGGCGACAAGAGCGCGCGCCTCGGGGGAGTTTTGGTCCACCAGGTCCAAAGAAAGTTCCTTCGCGAGCACTGGCCGGGAAATCAACCATTGCAGCAGTTTGCGGACTAGGCCCAGCGCGGGGGCCTGCGCCGCGCGGTCGACTCCGCGAGCCGGAGCGGGCCTTGTTTCATAGCCGCTTGCCGCTCGGATATCAGTGAGCCGTGCGGCCTCCTCTTGGGTCATACCCGCGGCGTCGGCGAGCGCTTTAAGGAGCTGCAACTGGAGGGCCCGGGCCGAAATCTGCCGCAGCAGCGGTTTCGCCTCGTGCACCAGCCGGGAGCGTCCCTCGGCTGTGGCGAGGTCCGCACGAGTCTTCAGCTCTTCGAGAAGAAACTCCGAGAGGGGCCGGGCTTCGCCGAGTCTCTTCTCGAGAGCTGCGGCGCCCATTTCCCGCACGAAACTGTCCGGATCGTGTTCGGGCGGAAGAAAGAGAAATCGCACCGTCTTGTGGTCAGCCAGATAGGGCAGGCTGACCTCGAGCGCGTGCCACGCCGCTTTCCTGCCCGCCGCGTCGCCGTCAAAGCAGAACACCACTTCGTCGCTCTGGCGCAGGAGCTTCTGCACGTGCATAGGGGAGGTTGCCGTGCCCAGCGTCGCCACCGCGTACTCGATGCCGTGCTGCGCAAGCGCCACGACGTCCATATAGCCTTCGACGACGATGACGCAGCCGGCGGTCCGGATCGCGCTCCTCGCCTGCGCGAGTCCGTAGAGCTCGCGGCCCTTCTCGAAGAGCGGGGTCTCCGGGGAGTTGAGATACTTCGGCTCCCCTTCGCCGAGCACGCGGCCGCCGAAGGCGATCACCGAGCCGCGTTGATCGAGAATGGGGAAAATGATCCGGTCGCGAAAGCGGTCGTAGCGCCGTCCGCCCTCGCCGTCGACCACCAGACCCGCCTCCTTCAGCGCCTTGTCGCCGTAGTCGGGGAATACGCTCTCCAGGTTCTGCCAGCCCTCGGGGGCATAGCCGATGCCGAAGCGCGCCGCAATTTTTCCGGTGAGCCCCCGGCTCTTCAGATACTCGACCGCACGCGGTGCGTTCTTGAGTTGCTCACGGTAATAGTCGCAGGCTCGTTCCATGACGGCGTAGAGATCGGGACCGGATTCCGGTTTTCTTGCCCGCGGCTCGAATTCCGGCATCTTCATGCCGACCGATTCGGCGAGATCCTTCACCGCATCGACATAGCCAAGGCCCTGGTACTCGATGAGGAAGGAGATGGCGTTTCCGTGCGCACCGCAGCCGAAGCAGTGATAGAACTGCTTGGTCGGGCTGACGGTAAACGAAGGCGTCTTCTCGGTGTGGAACGGGCAGCACGCGAGATAGTTCGCCCCGCCCTTCTTCAGCGGGACATAGCGTTCGATCACGGCGACGATATCGACGCGATGGAGCAGTTCTTGCTTGAAGGAATCCGGTATCACGGCCGGAACGCGCTCTGATGGAGTGCCGCGAGAACGCTTCGATGAATGGGCCTCCGGGGCCCGCTCGTCCTCACCATCTTCCCTTTATAGGCGAAATTTGCCGATGCGCAAGTCGTAAGCGTAACCCGGAAATTCCGATCCTGCTCAGCCGGCAAGCTTCGATTTCACCAGCGAGGATACTTTTCCCATGTCGGCGCGCCCCGCGAGCCTGCCTTTCAATGCCCCCATGACTTTGCCCATGTCGGACGCGCCTCTAGCGCCTGTCTGCGCGATTGCTGCGGAGACCTCCTGCGCGATCTCGGCGTCCGTCAGTTGCTTAGGCAGGTAGCCCGAGAGAAGATTCAGCTCGAAGGTTTCGCCGTCGACGAGGTCCTTGCGGTTGGCCGCCTGGAACTGCGTGATGGAGTCGCGGCGTTGCTTGATCATCTTCTCGATCACCGCTACGACCTCGGCGTCTGAAAGCTCCTTTCTCTCGTCCACTTCGCGCTGCTTGATCGCGGCGAGCAACAGGCGTATGGCCGACAGCCGCTGCGCCTCTCTCGCTTTCATGGCGGCCTTCATGTCTTCGCTGATGCTTGCCTTTAGCGACATGCGCTCGGTTTCCTCGAAGGTGGGGATCCTCAAAATGAAGCGGCGCGACGAGCGGCTTTGTCCACTCCATCGCGCCGGGGTCGGTCCGGCCGCAGCGCCGTCGGGATCAATAAAGCTTGGGCGGCAGCGTCTGGCTGCGCAGGCGCTTGTAATGCCGCTTGACGGCGGCGGCGAGCTTTCGCTTGCGGTAGGCAGTCGGCTTTTCGTAGAACTCGCGGGCGCGCAGTTCGGTGAGAAGCCCGGTCTTTTCCACGGTCCGCTTGAAACGGCGCAACGCCACCTCGAAGGGCTCGTTTTCCTTGACGCGTACGGTCGGCATGCAGTCTTGATCCAAGGCAATGTTGCAGCAAGGGTGCGAATTCTAGACTTTTTTGGGCCGAGACGCCAGCTAAAGTCTTTCCGACAGCCGCGGGAACACGAGGACCCGCATTCGTGCAAACATGCGAGGGCGCGATTTTAGTAGGAACATGCTGACTGCCGGCCGACACGGCAGTCCGGAGAGGGCTGAAAGTCATGCTTGTCCTGGGCATCGAGACCTCCTGCGACGAAACCGGGGTGGCCGTCTACGACAGCGGCCGCGGCCTGCTCGCGCACGCGCTGCATTCGCAGGTCGCGCTGCACGACGCGTACGGGGGCGTCGTGCCGGAGCTCGCGTCTCGGGACCACATTCGGCGTCTGCTCCCGCTCATCCGAGAGGTCCTGCGCAAAGCCGGTGCCAAGGAGTCAGAGCTGGACGCGGTCGCTTACACCCAAGGCCCCGGCCTGGCAGGAGCGCTGCTCGTGGGCGCCGCCGTCGCGAACAGCCTCGCGTTCGGCCTCGGAGTCCGGGTGATCGGCGTGCATCATCTCGAAGGGCATCTGCTTTCGCCTCTGCTCGAAGAGAAAGCCCCGTCTTTCCCGTTTGTCGCCCTGCTGGTTTCGGGAGGCCACACTCAACTTATGCGCGTTTCGGGAGTCGGGGAGTACGAGATGCTGGGGGAAACCCTGGACGATGCCGCCGGGGAAGCTTTCGACAAGACTGCGAAACTGCTCGGCCTCGGCTACCCGGGGGGGCCTGCGCTCGCCAGGCTCGCGCAAGAGGGCCGTCCCGATCGCTTTGCGTTTCCGCGCCCCATGCTCGAGCAGCTGGAGAAAGACGGCAATCTCAATTTCAGCTTCAGCGGGCTCAAGACGGCGGTTGTAACGCTCACGCGCGCGCGCGCGCTCGACGAGCAGACGCGCGCCGACGTGGCGGCCGCGTTCCAGGAGGCCGTGGTCGATGTCCTTGTGGCGAAATCGCTCGCTGCGGTGCGCAGAACTGCCCTGGATCGTCTCGTCGTGGCGGGGGGCGTCGGCGCCAATGTTCGCCTGCGCTTCTTGCTCGATGCCGCCGCATCGCACGGCGGATTCAGCGTGTTCTACCCGGCGATGGAATTCTGCACCGACAACGGCGCGATGATCGCGCTAGCAGGATGCTTACGATTGAAAACCACCAAGGCCGCTCGGGCGCTTCCGCTCGGATTCACAGTCAGGCCGCGCTGGGACCTGGCGGACGTAGGGGCCTAAATCAGGCGTCAGGCGCTCGCCGAATCCCGCTTTTCGCCAATGCGGTGTTCCTCGCCCGCGACGAGCTTGAGAATGTTCGCCTTGTGGCGCCAGAGGAGCAGCGCCGCCATGATGATCAGCGCGGGCAGGACCTCTTTTGCGCCGAACAGAAAAAAATAGTAGAGCGGCGCGAATACGACGGAAACGATGGCGGCAAGCGACGAATACCGGAAGATGAGCGCGATGACGATCCAGGTCGCGATCGTCGCGACACCCAGCCAAGGACTGATCGCAAGCAGGATCCCGCCCGCGGTGGATACGCCCTTGCCGCCCTTGAAGCGGAAGAACACCGGAAAGATATGACCCAGGAACACCGCGATCGCGCAGGCCGCGACGCCGGTCGCGTCCACGCCGTATTCGGCGGCGTAACGCAATGCGAGAGACACTGCGAGCCAGCCTTTTCCGCCGTCACCGATCAGCGTGAGAAGCGCCGCGAGTTTCTTGCCGGTGCGCAGCACGTTGGTCGCGCCGGGATTGCGCGAGCCGTACGAGCGCGGGTCGGGAAGCGAAAAGGCGCGGCTCACGATGACGGCGAATGACAGCGAGCCGATGAGGTAGGCGGTCAAAATAAATACTGCGGTGGCCATGGTGTTCCACTAGAATTCGCGGCAAGAGTTTAACCCCAAATCTGCTCGCGACGCCTCGCCTTGGACACCATTTTCATCCGCCAGCTGCGCCTGCCGGCATGGATCGGGCTTTACCGCCACGAAAAGATCGCTCCGCAGACGATCGAGATCGACCTCGAGATCGACCTTCCGCGGGACGCCGTTTTCAAGACCGGAAAGGTGAGCGACACGATCGACTATGGCGTGGTGGTGGAGCACATCCGCGCGCTTCTTGCGAAAGAGCGCTTCGGCCTCGTCGAAAGCCTCGCCGAGCGAATCGCCGGTCTGCTGATGGAAGAGTTCAAGTCGCCGCACGTCAAGGTCCGCGTGGCCAAGCTCGGCGCGCTGCGCGAGGCGCAGCGCGTGGGCGTCACGATAGAAAGACCGAAATCGCGAGCGTAGTCCCCGATCACCCGCGAGGGTGATGGTCCTTGTGCAGCTTCTTCAGCCGCTCGCGCGCCACGTGGGTGTAGATCTGCGTGGTCGAGATATCGGCATGGCCGAGCAACATCTGCACGACGCGCAGATCTGCGCCGTGGTTGAGCAGATGGGTGGCGAAGGCATGGCGCAGCGTGTGGGGCGAGAGCGATTTGCCCGGAAGCGCTGCCCCGGCGCGCTTCTTGATCAGGTGCCAGAAAGCTTGCCGCGTCATGGGGGCGCCGCGTCCCGTGACGAACACGTAATCGCTGGTCCGCTTCCTCAAGAGCACGGGTCGGCCTTCCTTCAAATAGCGCGCGAGCCACGCAAGCGCTTCCTCCCCGAGAGGCACGAGACGCTCCTTCGAGCCTTTGCCGAAAACGCGCACCACGCCCATGTCGAAGCTCAATTCGGCGAGCTTCAAGCGAACGAGCTCCGAGACGCGCAGCCCGCTCGCGTAGAGCACTTCCAGCATCGCACGATCGCGCAGCCCAAGCGCCGTTCCAGGGTCCGGCTGCGCGAGCAGCGCTTCGACATCGACCTC
>Ga0184619_10000105_pt1 | contig 26570 bp, 21 predicted proteins | sample PLM0_60_b1_FD_133146 | JGI IMG/M metagenome (GOLD analysis project Ga0184619, IMG submission 133146) | Groundwater sediment microbial communities from an aquifer in East River, Colorado, USA - PLM0_60_b1 | ecosystem: Environmental > Terrestrial > Soil > Riparian zone | place: USA: East River...
AGCGGTCCGAGCAATCCGGTCGCGGTGGTTTGCAGGATTAGCGGAAAACGGCTTTGCGATTCGACGATCCGAACCGGCATCGGTTCTTGAGCCGCCGGCACGCTGCGAGAACGCGCCGCGGTGGTGGCTTTTGTTTCCGGCACCGGACCGGCCGCAGTCGCCGGCGGCTCCAACGATTCCGGCGATTGCTTTTGCAGCTCGGAAACGCTCTGCGAAAAGCGACCGAACGCGCCACCAGTGGGAAGTCGGATCGCGTTCAATTTGTTGTCGATGTTCGTCTGGTAATCGGGAAGTTTCGCGGCGAGGTCGATCAATTGACGCGTTAACAGCCAACCTGCTCCGCCGACGATGCTGAAGAGCATCGCCACGACGATCAGAACAGCCGCGATACGTCCGATCCAGCGTTCAATGTAGCCGACCAGCGGTGCGAGCAGGAAGGTCAACATCGCCGCGAGCGCGAGCGGAATGAGCAGTTGGCGTCCAATGTAAAGAATCGTGACGACGAACGCCGTCAGCAAAATCATCCAGACCCCTGCCAGCGCGGCGGTCGAGGCATTTTTCATCGCTCGCATGGCATGTCATCCGTCGTCCACAGTGCGGCTTCTAGCAAATGCGCGGAACGTAACGCGCGCACCGCAGCTCAGTTCTTCGAGGCCAAGAACCTGTCTTCGGATCCCGTAGCGATCCAGACAGAGGAAAGTGACAGATGTACAGCCATAGAGCTAAAACACGCCGAGCACTTTGAGGACGATGACGATAACGACAATGACTCCGATGATGTAGAAGATGTTTCTGTTCACGGATCGTGGATAACACGTCGCTATCCCCGCCGGCAAGCAATATGGTCGTCGCGTGTGATTTCCGTCTTCTTCCACGCCCGGCGGTGTGCCTTGAGTTATCCTGAATGAAACCGCTGACAAGATGACGAAGCCTCAAGTCACGCAGAGAGTGCGAAATTTCTATATCGCGCCATCTGCCATTCCCTTGACTAATGGCGATCCGCTTGAACAGAGTTAAAAGCAGCGGAGCAGAATGCGCCGATAATGCCGACTGACCTTAGGCTCTTCGCTGGGCGTTTAGAACAAAAACATTCCAATTGCAGCCGCGAACATCAACAAAGTCGTGATGCAAACTGCGGCGACGCTCAAAGGTAAGCTTGGCTGGGGATCACCGCGGCTCGACTCAGCCAGTCGTTGCGAGCTCGGAAGTGTAGCGAACAGGATCCTGGCGGAAGAACCGCGCGAGTTCGGCGTACAGTTCTGGATGTTTGGCGCGGAGAGCGCGCGGGCGCTCGAAGAACGCCTCGGTAACTACGGCAAAGAACTCCGCAGGATCTTTCGCGCCGTAAGTATCCAACACGGTGGGCATACCGGCTTCATCAGCGGCCCGCAGCGCTTCGAACTCCTTGCTCATCACTCGCGCCCATGCCAGGTACTCTGCCCGCGTCGCGAGAGCCGGCGCGCCATCGGTCTGGAAATCCTCGAAGTCAAGCTGGTGGGCGAACTCGTGTAGCACCAGGTTTCTGCCGTCCGAAGGATCCGCCGCTCCGCGTTTCGCTGAATCCCAGGCCAGCACCATCACTCCGAGTCGGCGCGCGGTGTGGCCGAGACGGTCTTGCCCGCCCTCCTCCCAAATGTTGCCTTTAAGATGCCGCGCTTCGTACGCTGTGTAGCCCGAAGGATAAACCAGAATCGTGACCAGATGAGGGTAGTAGTCTGTCTCGCGGTGCAGGAGGAGAAGGCACGCCTGTGCCGCGATTGTGACACGGATTTCGTCGGTAAGTTCAAGGCCGCCGCAACCCTCGAAGTGCTTTTCGGCCAGAAAGACTTGAACATGGCCTAAGAGCTCGGTCTGATCTTCGGGCGGAAGCCGCCGGAAGATTGGGAGGTTGCGCGTAACGATAGACCGCCATGCCGGGGGAAAGGGTTGAGTGCGCAATCGGTGACGCCGGCGCCGCTTCAAAAATCCGAAGATCACAAACTCCTCGCCGTGTCAGGGCGTGACAAACTCGGTCTCAGTCGAAATGGTTGACTCGCCCGCGCTTTGTTGCAACGCTTGTTCCACCGCCCGCCAGGCAAGCATTGCGCATTTGACCCGTTGCGGAAATTTCCGCACGCCCTGCATCGCTCCAAGGTCGCCCAACATTTTGGACGCTTCGGCCGTTTCGTCAGTCACAAGATCGTGAAATGCGCGGAGCATCTCCATCGCTTCTGCGCGACTTTTCCCTTTCACTTTCATTGTCATCAGGGAGGCGGACGCCTGACTAATGGCGCAGCCGTGTCCCGTGAACTTGACATCTTGCAAGCCGCCATCGGTGCCGAATTTCACGCCGAGATGAATCTCATCGCCGCAGGCGGGATTGTCGCCATGCACCCGCACCGCAGCATCGGGCAGATCGCCAAAATTGCGTGGCCGCCGCGAATGATCGAGAATGACCTCCTGATATAGCTCTTCGAGTTCCGCACTCATGAAAAGAAACGCACGGCGTCGCGGAGGATTTCAATCATTCGATCGATTTCCTCTTTCGTGTTGTAAAAGTAGAAGCTCGCGCGAGTCGTTCCGGGCAAGCCGAACCTCCGCATCAGCGGCTGGTTGCAATGGTGTCCGCCGCGCATGGCCAACCCGTATTGATCGGCGAACGTCGTAAGATCGTGTGGATGCGCCGCCTCCATCACGAAACCAACCAGCGCACCGCGTTCTGCGGTTGGTCCAAGCACGCGCATCCCGGGCAATTCCGCAAGACGTTCCGCCGCATAGCGAGCAAGTTGTGCATCGTGTTCGAAAATGGCTGAGCGCCCGATCCGCTCAATATAATCGATGGCCGCGCCGAGCCCGATCGCGCCGGCGATGTTGGGCGTGCCCGCTTCAAATCGGTGTGGTGCTTTTTTGAACGCGCTTTTTTCCAAAGTGACGCTGACAATCATCTCGCCGCCGCCATGCCATGGCGGGATCGAATCGAGAATCTCAGCGCGTCCGTAGAGCGCGCCGATGCCAGTCGGTCCGCACATTTTGTGTCCGGAGAAAGCCAGGAAATCGCAGCCCAGCTCCCGCACATTGATTGGCATATGTCCCGCGCTCTGCGCCGCGTCCACGAGTGTGAGTGCGCCGCCCGCCCGCGCTTTCTCACACAGTTTGCGAACTGGATTGATTGTTCCCAGCGAGTTTGAAACGTGCGTGAAAGCGAAGAGCTTCACTTCGGGCGTGAGCAATGATGAGAGCCGATCGAGCGCGAGAGTGCCGTCGTCGCAGACCGGCACGAAGCGCAGGTGAGCGCCCGTTCGCTCGGCCAACAACTGCCAGGGCACGAGGTTGCTGTGGTGCTCCATTTCTGTGAGGAGGACCACATCCCCATCGCGAAGAAATTTCCCGCCCCACGCTTGCGCGACAAGATTGATGCTTTCGGTGGTTCCGCGTGTGAACACGATTTCGTCAGCGCTCGCCGCGCCCAGGTAATTTGCCACCTGCTGCCGTGATCTTTCGTACGCTTCCGTCGCGCGCGTGCTCAGCTCGTGCAGACCCCGATGCACGTTGGCGTTTTCGTGCTCGTAGTAATTTCGAAGCGCATCGAGGACGGCCCGTGGTTTCTGCGAGGTTGCGGCGCTGTCAAAGTAGATCAAGGGATGGCCGTGCGCCTGTTCGCTGAGGATCGGGAAATCCTCGCGGATAGCTTTCCAATCGATGCGATCACTTGCCCTCTGGTGCACGCCTTAATCTCCCCCGGCTGCCGCTGCGCGCCAGTTTATTCGAAACCGAGCTTCGTCTACTTTGAAAGATCGACAAGTTCCTCGAAATTTTGTCTTGCCCGGATAACGGGCAACTCTTTAAGCTCGGTCGCTAGGTCACCACACAACCGAGGAAGAATTATGAAAACTTTGAATCTTTTTATCGCATCGCTTTTCGTCACAGCAGTAACTGCCGTCGCGCAATCCCCGACGGAAGCAACGGCTGCGCCGAAAAGTTCTGAGCCCGATGCCGGTCTCGCACCGATCAGCGCGATCGGGGCGCATGTCTGCGGCATTCATTTCTACAGCGGCAACATGAAGCGGCAGCTGATCGCGCAACACTATTGCGCGCATCTGAGCGACGAAGTGCTGCAATGCGTCCTTTACGATTCAGAAAAGAAAAACGCGCGATTGATCGGTGTGGAATATATCGTCAGCGCGAAGATCTTCGAATCGTTGCCGGCCGATGAGAAAAAGTTCTGGCACAGTCACAACTATGAAGTGAAATCGGGAGTGCTGACGGCGCCGGGCGCGCCCGAAGCAGCCGAAAAAGATTTGATGAAAGTCTTGATCGGCACTTACGGAAAAACCTGGCATACATGGCAGGTGGATCGCGGCGACAAGCTGCCTTTTGGCATTCCCCAACTTATGATGGCATTCACCAAAGATGGTCAGTTGGATCCCAAGATCGCGGCCGAGCGCGACATGCTTTATTCAGTTTCTGTCGCCGCCAAGAAGGCTGCGCGTGCCGACATTCCGGATGCAAAGATCGACGCCGGCGCAGACGCGTGGCAGAAGGGTTCTGCGGTCCAGCTCGATCTTAAAACTGTTTCGATGACGAAATAGCGCTCGTTATTTCTTTCGCAGCCGTAACGGAAACAACATCGAGACTTGCTCGCGATACTTACGGTAGCTTTCGCCGTAGAAGCGCACGAGATCGCGCTCCTCGAATTGGATCGCCACCAGGATGTAAGCTGTCGTCATCACCGCGAAGAACAGGTGCCCTGCCGTCATTCGCGGCGTGGCCCAGAATGCGATGATGAATCCAAGGTAGAGAGGATGGCGCACGATCTTGTACAAAGTCGGCGTCCTGAAAGGTGGCGGTTCATCGCGTTGCCCCACCAAATAATTATAGACCTGCTTCATGCCGAAGAGACCGAAGTGATCGATGAGATAAGTTGAAACAAGCACGAGGCCCCAGCCAATCCAGAAGAGGCCTTGGAGCACGGTGCGCCCAGTTGGATTGTGCACATCCCAAACGATCCCTTTCATCGGTCGCCATTGCCAGAAGAGGAGCAATAAAATCAGACTCGCCAGCAGCACATAAGTGCTCCGCTCAACCGGCTCGGGGACAATCTTCGTCCATGCGCGTTTGAACCATTGGCGAGCCATCACGCTATGCTGAACAGCGAAAAGGCTCAGCAAAACAGCGTTAATGAGGAGCGCCTGCGCGAACGGTCCTTCTGTCCCCGAATCAACGGATTTGGGAACGATAACGTTGCCGACGAAACCGATTGCATACAAGAATGCGACCAGGAAGGTGAGGTAACAAACTAGCCCGTAGAGAAACGCGGTGATTCGACCAGGCATATCAGTCTCCTTTCCAGAAGAGAGTTCGATAAAAACTGCGGCGCTGTCATTCAGAGTGACAGCCGAAAATTCTCAAAGCAAGCCTAATTTGCGCACGTGACTAAAGAAACGACACCACAGCTCGAACGCGTCCTGACCTTGCGCGATTTGGTGCTTTTTAATCTTGTCGCGGTCATCGGCATTGGCTGGGTCGCGACCGCGGCCAAGGCCGGGCCGAGTTCGTTGACCTTATGGCTGCTGGCGGCCGTCCTCTTTTTTGTTCCGCAAGGTCTCGCCGTCATTCAACTCTCTTCCAGCTTTCCCGCCGAGGGCGGCATCTACGCCTGGACAAAAAAAGAGTTCGGAGAAGGACACGGCTTTGTCTGCGGCTGGTGCTATTGGATTAACAACGTCCTCTTCTATCCGACCCTGCTTCTCGCCGGCGCCGTCAGCGCCACTTACGTCATCGGTCAAGGCGAGAGCGGGTTGGCGAATAATTGGACCTACGTGCTTCCTTTCACGCTTATCGCTTTGATTTTGGCCGTCGCGCTCAACGTCGTCGGCCTGGACACGGGCAAGTGGTTACAGAACATTGGCGGCGTCAGCGTTTATCTTCCCGGCATCCTTCTCATCTTGCTCGGTCTCTACGCCGCTCTGACCAAGGCCCCGGCCAATGCTCTGACTCTCGTGCAGCTGAAGCCGGACCTGACGAATCTGCCGCTGCTCAATCTGTGGGCCACGATTGCCTTCGCCTTCGCTGGACTCGAACTCTCTTCGACGATGGGCCACGAGATTCACAACCCGCGTCGCAATCTGCCGCGCTCCATCTACATCGCCGCGCCGTTGGTCGCGCTCATCTACGTCTGCGGGACGGGCTCAATGCTCTGGCTGGTTCCGAAACAGGAAATCAACATCGTGGCCGGTCCACTTCAGGGCATCGCGAACGGTATGCGCAATTTCGGTAATGCGTGGTGGTGGATCGTGCCGCTCGCCGCACTCTGTCTTACTCTGGCGAGAATCGGCGCGCTCGGCGCCTGGCTGACAGGATCAGCCCGGGTCGCTTTCGTGGTCGGACTTGATCGCTATTTTCCACAGAACTTCGCGCGTATTCATCCGCGTTGGCGCACACCTTACGTGGCGATCCTCATTCAGGCCCCAATCGCCGCATTCTTTCTTTTGCTCTCTGTGCTGGGCAAGGGAACGACCGTTGAGAAAGCATTTCTCATCCTACTCGACATGTCCCTGCTCATTTACTTCATCCCTTACATCTACCTCTTCATCTGCTTCATGGTCCACTGTCGTAGAAGGAGAAGAGACAATAACGAGAGGTTGCTCGTTCCCGGTGGCGCGACCGGAGCGTTGATTAGCGGTCTATGCGGTCTCGCGATCACGCTCCTTGCCATGATCGTAGCGATGATTCCGCCGCCGGGCACATCCGACATTTGGATTCACGAAGCGAAACTCGGCAGCGGCTCGCTTTTCCTGGTAGTCATCGGTCTGCTTATCTACTGGCGCGCGAAGCAAAAATGTCGCGCTTCGCTGACCCCTGATCGCTGACTTCTGTTCTCCGTTTCCTCCCTTCTACTTTGTAATTTCTTTGATCCTTGTCAACGCAAGCTTGGAACCGTTGGGCTCTCTCAAAATCATGTGGTCGCCCGACAGTTCCATCTGATAAACGAAAGTAGCGAACGGCGTCTCGATCTTAACTCGGTTACGGTCTCCGAAACTATACCTGCCTCGCATCTGCCCGATTAGGACAGACCTATCTTTAGAGAATTCCCAGACCATCGCGTTTGCATCCCCCGACATGCGCCATTTACCGACGATGTCGTGGGAGGGACCGCCGCAGCCGAAGATAGCAGACAGAAAAACTGCGAAAGCGATGATCACTAGCCGAGGCTTATGTCGCGTGAATTTAAGGTGCATGACAGCAGAGATTCTCTACCGCGCGGACGTAATCGAAAGAAAGACTAACCACTCGCCTCGATACCGTGAAGTCTTTCTTTCGCGCGAAAAGAAAGCAGTTGGCTTAATCCAATTTTTCATCGAACCGCGGATCACGTGGATCTGACCGCTGCTGCCTCGCCGCCCGCTCGCGAAAGCTTTCGGAGTAGCGTTGCGAAGGCGGGACATCTGTCTTCTGGCGGCCCGTTCGTCCATAAAGCAGAAAAATTTGATTCAGCGAATTGACTCTTCCCGACATGCGTGTATATACATGCATCTTGGCTTCCTCACCCTCGTTCCAAGCGTGTCGCACTTGTGCGTGCTCCGCCCTGCGCCACGCCAGCCGTGCCGTGACCCAGCACTATGAGAGGCATTTCCGGGGGAGCGGGCTGCGCGCAACCCAATTTACCGTCCTGGCCACGCTCGCGCAGACCGGTCCGCTCTCGCTTTCCGAGTTGTCTGCCAGGCTCGGTCTCGAGCGGACCACCCTCTCTCGAAATATGCGGCTGATCGAAAACAAAGGCTGGGTCTCCGCGATTCCCCACCACGATCAACGCGTCCGAAGGATGGAACTAACACCAAAGGGCAGGAAGAAAGCCGCGAACGCCTTGCCAGTTTGGAAACGAGCGGACGCCGGCGCAGCGGCGATCTTACGGCGCTTTGGTTTGCAGTCGCGGCCGGTGCGGCCACCGGTCCATCCAAAATAATTTTTGCTATGAAATGTGTATATACACGGTTGATCGAAAGAGAAAGGAATAGGCTATGAATACTGATCTCGTCGGTTCCATTGAATTGACTGCCTCGGCCGCCATCGTCATTGCCGCTTTGTCGGTCGGATTGGGTTCCAATGCGGTGACGCGAATTCGCACCGCCGCCTGGCTCAGCGGCTGGTTCGTTCTCGTGGCAATTCTGGCCGCGACGCGCGCACTGCATTACCAACATGGGCTCGGCACGCCTGGTCTCGGCATCGCGGTGGCGCTCACAATAGCAATCCCTTGCATAACTGTCTCGCGCGTAAAGTGGTTGCGCGAGGGGTTCCATCGGGTCCCACTGGGGCTGCTTGTCGGCGTGCACACGGTTCGTCTGCTCGGCGTGAGTTTTATCATTCTTTACGCTGCCGGTCGTTTGCCGGCGCCGTTCGCTCCGGTTGCTGGCTGGGGCGACATTTTTGTCGGAGCAACCGCTCTGGTAATCGCGTGGCTTGCCTACCGAGGGACCGTAAATGCTCGAGCGGTTGTGTGGATTTGGAATGTCATCGGCATCGCCGACTTGATCGCCGCTGTCGGGTTGGGAGTAATTTCCTCGCCCGGTCCACTGCGCTTGATCTTTACCGAATCCAGCTCGGCCATCATGACAACCCTGCCGTGGCTTTTGATTCCCGGCTTTTTGGTCCCGCTGCTGATTACAGTTCACATCGCCGTATTCGTTCGACTGATTAACAGCGGATCACGCGGATGACGCTGATCTGAAAACATGAAGCCCGCCCGCCGCGCCCAGCGTCGCGAAGGCGGGCAAGTTCACCCACAAAACATTCAATAAATCGTTGCTGCGCCTCGAAGTGGGGCGACGGCATCGCCGCCGATAATCGCTTGTCGGATCGAGATCATCCGCCAACTTCATGGGATGCTTTCACCGACTTCGGTAAAGGATGCGCTGCAAAGCACGGCGCCGATCGCGCCCATTCAGGTGCAAGGCTGGGTGCGGACCCGGCGCGATTCGAAAGATTTTTCGTTTATCGAGCTGAACGACGGCTCTTGTCTGCGCAATCTTCAGATCATCGCCAAGAACACGTTGCCGAATTACTCGGCCGTGCAGCGTCTGTCCACCGGTGCCTCTATAATAGTACGCGGCGAGCTGGTCGCGTCGCAGGGGAAAGGACAAAATTGGGAAGTCGTCGCAGACAAGATCGACATCGTGGGCGGCGCGGACGACACCTATCCGCTGCAAAAGAAGGGGCACACCCCCGAGTTCCTGCGCGAGATCGCGCATCTGCGGCCGCGCTCGAATCTCTTCGGCTGCGTCTTTCGCGCCCGCAGCCGCCTCGCCTTCGCCATTCACGAATTTTTCCAGGAGCGCGGTTTCATTTATGTGCATACGCCGATCATCACCGGAAGCGATTGCGAAGGGGCGGGCGAATTGTTTCGCGTCACGGCGATCGACGCGAAGAATCCGCCGCGAACCAAGGAGGGCGAGATCGATTACGCGAAAGACTTTTTCGCGCGCCCGACTTATCTGACCGTCAGTGGACAGCTCGAAGCTGAAGCCTTCGCGTTGGCGTTGTCCAAGGTTTACACCTTTGGCCCGACGTTCCGCGCGGAGAACTCGAACACGTCACGGCACTCGAACGAGTTTTGGATGATCGAGCCGGAAATGGCCTTCTGCGATTTGAACGGCAACATGGATCTCGCCGAGGAGATCGTGAAATATCTCATTGTCGATCTACGCGAAAATTGCGCGGAGGAATTGGGATTATTCGCAAAATTCGTGGACAAGGATTTGCTGGCGCGACTCGACTTCGTGTTTGAGAGAAAATTTCAACGCCTTACTTACACCGACGCGATTGAGCTTCTGAAAAAGAGCGTAGAAAAATTCGAGTTTCCAATCGAATACGGATTGAACCTGCAATCGGAACACGAGCGTTGGCTAACCGAGAAGCATTTCAAATGTCCGGTGACGGTTTTCAATTATCCGAAGGAGATCAAACCGTTCTACATGCGATTGAATGATGACGGCAAAACCGTGACGGCGATGGATTTGCTCGTGCCGGGGATTGGTGAAATCGTCGGCGGCAGTCAGCGCGAGGAGCGGCTCGATGTGCTCGAGGCGAACATGCGCCGGCACAAAATGGATCCGGCCGATTACAAATGGTATCTCGATCTTCGCCGTTACGGAACCGTGCCGCATTCCGGCTTCGGCCTCGGCTTCGAGCGCATGCTCATGTTCACTACCGGTGTCGCCAACATCCGCGATGTCATTCCATTCGCGCGCACGCCCGGCAGCGCCGAGTTCTAAATCGACGAGCTCGCGGCGGTCACAAAGTTGAGCGGAAAGGAGTCACAATCCGTCGTGCCCGTTGTGGACTTTGTGCGAGATCCTACTTCTTCTTTGATTCTTTTTTGGACTCGCGCTTCGATTCCTTCGGTTCCTTTGGCTCTTTCTTCGCGTCGCCGGGGCGATAATCTTCCTGCTCGGCGGCGGCGAACGCTTTCTCCAGGCCAACCATGTCTTCGCCGGGCTTGAGCGTGTCGAACGCTTCGGATTCTTTGCGCAATTCTTCTTCAGAGTAATTCGCGGCCTTGATCGACAACCCGATGCGGCGCTCGACTTTGTCCACCTTGATGACGCGCGATTCGACTTCCTGGCCCACTTTGAGCACGTCTTTCACTTTCGCGACGTGATTCTCGCTTAACTGCGAGATGTGGACGAGACCATCGATGTCGTCGGCGAGTTGCACGAACGCGCCGAAGCTCGCGAGCTTCGTGACTTTGCCTTTGACCAAATCGCCGATTTTGTATTTCTGGTCGATGTTCTTCCACGGATCTTCGGTCAGCTGTTTGATCCCGAGGCTGATCCGCTGATTGGTTTTGTCGATGTCGATGACTTCCGCTTCGACTTCGTCGCCTTTCTTAAAAACTTCGCTCGGATGATTGATCTTCCTGGTCCAACTCAAATCGGAGACGTGGATCATGCCGTCGATGCCTTCATCGAGTTCCACGAACGCGCCATACGCAGTCATGTTGCGGATCTTGCCTTTGACGCGGCTGCCGATGGTGAATTTGTGCTCGATCTCGTCCCACGGATTCGGTTCGAGTTGGCGTAAGCCCAATGAAATTTTCTGTTCTTCCTTATTCACGCCGAGCACAACCGCTTCGACTTCCTGGCCGACGGTGAGAATGTCGGACGGTCGCATGATGCGTTTCGTCCACGACAATTCAGAAACGTGAATGAGTCCTTCGACGCCTTCCTCCAGTTCCACGAACGCGCCGTAAGGAACGAGGTTCGTGATCTTGCCTTTGACGCGCTGACCGGCGGGGAAACGCTCTTCGATCTGGTCCCATGGATTTCTCTGCGTCTGCTTCAGGCCTAACGAGACGCGCTCTTTCTCTTTGTTGATGTCGAGCACGACCACTTCGAGTTGCTGACCGACTTTGACCAGCTCGCTCGGATGCCCGAGCCGGCCCCAAGTCATGTCGGTGATGTGAAGCAGGCCATCCATGCCATCGAGATCGATGAATGCGCCGAAGTCGGTGAGGTTCTTGACGGTCCCCTGCACTTTGTCGCCGACTTTCACGCCCTCCATGAATTTCTGCCGTTTGTCGCTACGCTCCTGCTCGATCAGTTCGCGCCGGCTGAGCACGACATTGCGGCGGTCGTCGTTGATCTTAACGATCTTGAAATCGTAAGTGTTGCCGACGAACTGCTGCAAATCTTTCGGCGGGATGATGTCGATCTGCGACGCGGGGAGAAATGCTTCCACGCCGATGTTCACCATCAGCCCGCCTTTCACCACCGACTTCACTTTGCCTTTAATTAAACCGTCGCCCTGAAACACGCTCGCGATCTTGTTCCAATTCTGGCGATACGCGGCTTTCTCCTTTGACAGGACGACCATACCCTCGTCGTTCTCGAGCCGCTCGAGGAGCACGTCCACTTCGTCGCCCACTTCCAGTGATTGGACGTCCTCAAATTCAGATGACGGAATGACGCCTTCGGATTTGTAACCGATGTCCACCAGAACTTCGCGCGGGCGGATTTCCAGGATGCGTCCCTTAACGATGCTGCCCTCCCTGAAGTCCGGCATCGGCTTCGACATTACATCCTGCATGTGCACCATAAATTAAAAAAGCTTTCCTTGAGCGCGCGCTCTATGAGCGCCGATCTGTTCCGCCGTGCAACACGAACCGCAGCGGAAACGGAGCGCCACAATATCCATTATCAGAGCAACGGTCAACTCTGGGTAGCGCACGCGCCTGGCGTGTTGGTTTCGGCGTCGCGCCGAAACAATCTGTAGGAAGACAGCCCTCTCAGCTGTCATGGCACGCGGCCATCTTGCCTGCGTCTCTCTCTAGGACAGGCGAGACGCCCCGCCTGCCATGACAGGCAAGCTGCCTGTCTTCCGGCACGCGAGCGCGTGCGCTACCCCCTTGAGTCGCTGGCATTTCGCCGGTATCTTCAACCAACATGTCGATCTTACGCTTGTCGATCTTAGCCGCAGTTCTTGCAGTCGCATCATTGCGCGCGGAATCTCCGGCTGAGCAAAAAGTATTCGAGGCGATCAAATCGCCCGAATTAAGCGTCGTTCATTTTTGGGCGCCGTGGTGTTCTAATTGCCAGGCGGAATTAAAGAGGGGCGGTTGGCTGAAAATGGTGAAAGACAATCCGCAGGTGAAATTTTATTTCGTATCCATCTGGAACGGCGGCGAAGATGGCCGCGCCATGCTGAAAAAATTTGAGATCCCGGATCAACCGAACGTGACAATCCTGGCCGATCCCGGCCCGCGCGGAAGTAATCACATCAAACAGTTCGCCGGTTTGCCGCTCTCCTGGATTCCAACGACCTGGGTTTATAAAGGCGGCGACTTGCGCTACGCACTCAATTACGGTGAGATGCGTTTTCCCGTCCTCCAACAATTTCTTGAGGACAGCAAATCGGAGTGGTCGCACAAAGGCGAACCTTCGGTGGAATGAGCACCGCAACGCTTTCGCCAAGCAGCGCAAAAGTTAAGTTTCGTCTCGCCGGCAGGGCGCAGCCATTGATTCTCCTGCCGGTGCGCGTCAACGATCAGGGCCCATTTGAATTTATTTTGGACACCGGCGCTGGAACTTCGCTGCTCTCGTCCGAATTAGCGAAGCAACTCGAAGTCAAAGTGATTGGTTCGAAAGAGGGACAAAGCGCCGGTGGCAAAGTTTCCGTCTCACTCGCGAGAGTTGATTCGCTTGCCGTGGGCGACGTGGAACTGCACGATGTCGATGTTGGGATTGTCGATCTTGGCCAGATCGGCAAAACCATCGGCGCAAAGATCGACGGCGACCTTGGTTACAATTTTCTCAAACATTTCCGCGTCACGATCGATTATCGCGATTGCCAGATCCGTTTCGACGCCCGGAAGCGCCTCGAAAATTTCGGACGGGCAGCGCAAACCGAAGTGGCAATGCGGTTAGCGAGTCCAGCCAAGCCGCTCATTCTGGTCGACGTGCACGCGAATGGCCGCGGTCCGTTTCAATTTGCGATCGACACCGGCACATCAACCACCGCGATTACACCGGAGCTGGCAAAGCAACTCGCCGTGGCGAGTTCTCCGATCGGTCGGGCAACCACTGGCGGTGCACCTATCGATGTTACCGCCGGAATGCTGCAATCTTTTCAGATTGGCGGCGCCAAGATCGACAACATGTCCGTGACCGTGGCGGATTTCTTCGCCATGCTGAGCCAGGCCGTCGGCGCGAACCTTGACGGCATTGTCGGTTACAATTTTCTCCGCCATTACAAAGTGGTGGTCGACTATCCGAACGAACTCTTCAGCTTGTTTTAAGCATGATCGAACTTTCGGCCGCGCCAACGACAACGCGTAGCAAACCGCCCGCGATTCTTTCGCTCATCGGCGACACGCCGCTGGTTGAGATCACACGCATCGACACGGGGCCGTGTCAGCTTTTCCTAAAACTCGAGAATCAAAATCCAACTGGCTCGATCAAAGACCGCGTTGCGCTCACCATGATCGAAGCAGCGGAGCAAGACGGAAAATTGCAACCGGGCGGCACGGCGATCGAAGCGACTGCGGGCAATACTGGTCTGGGCCTTGCGCTCGTCGCCGGCGCGAAAGGTTATCGCGTCCTCCTCGTCATTCCGGACAAAATGTCGCAGGAGAAAATTTCGCACGTGCGTGCGCTCGGCGCCGAAGTCCGGCTGACGCGTTCCGACGTCACGCGCGGGCATCCGGAATATTATCAAGATGTCGCAGCGCGACTGGCCGAGGAAATCCCGGGTGGATTTTATGTGAACCAATTCGGCAATCCCGCCAATCCGCTCGCGCACGAACGCACCACTGGCCCGGAAATCTGGGAGCAAATGCGACACGATGTCGATGCGATCGTGGTGGGCGTTGGTTCCGGCGGAACACTCACCGGACTTGGCCGATTCTTTACCCGCGTGAAACCGCGGCGCGGCATCGAGATGATTCTGGCCGATCCGACCGGCTCGGTTCTCTACGAATACGTCAAGACCGGCAAACTCGTGGACTCTGGAAGCTGGGCAGTCGAAGGCATTGGCGAAGACTTCGTTCCAGAAATTGCGGACATGTCGTTCGTGACTGATGCGTTTGAGATCGATGACGAGGAAAGTTTCGCAACCGCACGAGAGCTTTTACGCCAGGAGGGAATATTCGGCGGATCGTCCACCGGCACGCTCCTGGCGGGCGCGCTGCGTTACTGTCGCAAGCAAACCAAGCCGAAGCGCGTCGTTACTTTCGTGGCTGACACCGGCAACAAATATCTTTCCAAGATGTACAACGATTTCTGGATGGCGGAGCAGGGATTCATCCATCGTCCGCCGCATGGCGATCTGAGCGATTTGATTTCGCACCGCTACGAAGCCGGCGAAGTCATTTCCGTCGGACCGAGTGATACATTGCTGACCGCGTTCAAACGCATGCGCGACGCGGATGTTTCGCAGCTTCCAGTTGTCGATCAAAGTGGACGCGCGCTTGGCATCATCGATGAATCGGATTTGCTCGTAAAAGTCCATCGCGACTCGACGCATTTTAATGATCCGGTGAAGAATGCGATGACTGATCGCCTCGAAACGCTTCCGCCGACAGCAAAGATCAAAGACTTGCTCGAAGTGTTCGATCGCGGCCGCGTCGCCATCGTCATGGATGGCGACAAGTTTCTTGGGCTGATCACGCGCACCGATTTGCTTTCCTATTTGCGCTTACACATGCCCAAATCGTCGGTGCCGGCCACCCGAGAATATCTATAAGACCGAGAAGTGGTGGATCGAGCAGTCCCTTGTCCGCCAAATGGACGGACTCGTCCGATGGCGAGCTCGATAAATTAGGCGGCGAAGCCGCATATTAATTTAGCATCGCCCTACGTAATCAGTGAAATCCGCGTAATCCGCGGTTAAGTTAGGTCGACATGAAGAAGCAACACGATTTTGCCACGCGCGCGATTCACGCTGGACAGGAACCCGATCCATCCACCGGTGCGATCACCACGCCGATCTACGCAACATCGACCTACGTGCAGGAAAGTCCGGGCAAACACAAAGGCTTCGATTACGCGCGCTCGATTAATCCGACGCGGCTGGCTTACGAAAAATGCATCGCCGATCTGGAAAGCGGAACGCGCGGGTGGGCGTTTGCTTCCGGACTTGCTGCGATGGCCACTGCGCTCGATGCGCTCGACAGCAGTTCGCACATTGTCGCGAGCGACGATCTTTACGGCGGCACGTTTCGACTTTTCGAGCGCGTACGTCGGCGCTCCGCCAATCTCGATTTCACATTTATCGATCTAACGGACGCCAGCCAGTTTGAGCGTGAGATCAAGCCGAACACGCGCATGGTCTGGATCGAGACGCCGAGTAATCCGCTACTGAAGTTGATCGATCTGGAAGCGATCGCGAAAATTGCGCGCGAGAAAAACATCATCTCCGTATCCGACAACACGTTTGCGAGTCCATGGATTCAACGTCCGATCGAGTTCGGCTTCGACCTGGTGATTCATTCCGCCACAAAATATTTGAACGGACATTCCGACATGGTTGGCGGCGTCATAGTGGTCGGCGAAAACAAGGAGCTCGGTGACAAGATTGCGTTTCTGCAGAACGCGGTCGGCGCGATCGCGGGACCGTTCGACAGCTTCCTGGTAATGCGCAGTTTAAAAACTCTGGCGCTTCGCATGGAGCGCCATTGCGCTAACGCGCTCGAGATCGCGCGCTGGCTGGAAGAACAGCCGCAGATCAAGTCAGTCAGTTACCCCGGACTCAACTCGCATCCGCAACATGATCTCGCGCGCACGCAAATGCGCGCGTTCGGCGGGATGGTCACGATCGTTTTGAAGACTGACCTTGCGGGCACGCGGCGATTCCTTGAGAACACGCACTTGTTCTCGCTCGCGGAAAGTTTGGGTGGCGTCGAAAGTCTCATTAATCATCCCGCGCTGATGACGCATGCATCGGTGCCGAAGGAGCAGCGCGAAGCGCTTGGTGTCACTGATTCGCTCGTTAGGCTCTCTGTCGGCGTGGAAGACGTGCGCGACCTGATCGACGATCTGCAATTGGCCTTCGCAGCGATTTAGGAAGACAGGCGTCTCGCCTGCCATGGCAAACAGGCATCTTGCCTGTTCGATTATAGAGTAGTGAAAACAACAGGCTGGAAGCCTGTCTGCCATGACAAGCTGGGACGGCTGTCTTCCGTTTTGTCATTGCGGCGATTCGTTTAATGTTCGGACTCAATGGGCAATTCATTTGGCCAACTTTTTTGCGTCACAACCTTTGGCGAATCGCACGGCGGTGGAGTCGGCGTCGTGATTGATGGTTGCCCGCCCAAGATCGACATTGGCGCAGCGGAGATTCAGTGCGCGCTGGATCGACGACGACCCGGCCAAAGCGAAATTACAACGCAGCGGAAAGAAGAAGATCGTTGCGAAATTCTCTCGGGCATTTTCGAAGGTAAAACATTGGGAACGCCGATCTCGATTCTGGTTCGCAACCGGGATGCGCGGCCGGAAGACTATGTCGATGCTGCAAAAAAATTTCGCCCGTCCCATGCCGACTTTACTTATGAGGCGAAGTACGGCCTGCGCGATTGGCGCGGCGGTGGGCGCGCTTCCGCGCGCGAAACGATTGGCCGCGTCGCGGCGGGCGCGATCGCGAGAAAAGTCCTGCGCGCGTTTTATCCGAGAATCCACCTCGTCGCCTACGTCATACAGATCCATGAGATCGTTGCCAAGATCGACAAGTCGAAAGTAAAAATGGAAGATGTCGATGCGAACATTGTTCGTTGTCCGGACACGGCGGCGGCGAAGAAAATGATCTCGCTCATTGAGAAAGTTCGCGCAGAAGGCGACTCGTTAGGCGGGGTGATTGAATGCGTCATCCGAAATGCGCCGACGGGTTTAGGTGCGCCGGTGTTTGACAAACTCGAAGCCGATTTGGCGAAGGCGATGCTGAGTTTACCGGCAACGAAGGGTTTTGAAATCGGTTCGGGCTTTTCGTCGACTCGAATGCGCGGCTCGGAGCACAACGATCCATTTGAAATGCTCGGCGGCAAAATTCGGACATCGACAAATTATTCTGGCGGTGTGCAGGGCGGCATCAGCAACGGCGAAAACATTTATTTCCGCGTCGCGTTTAAGCCAACTGCGACAATTGCACGCGAGCAGCAAACCGTTACCGCATCGCATGAGGAGACAAAACTGGCGGCGCGCGGCCGCCATGATCCTTGTGTGCTACCACGCGCCGTGCCGATGGTGGAAGCAATGGCGGCTCTCGTGCTCTGCGACCACGCGCTGCGCCAACGTGCGCTTAGCTGGTCCAAAGAATGAGACCGGAATTGCAAGCCACGGCCGGTTCGCCGGTTTGGCAGTTGGTCTTTATTTCATTCGCTGCCGTGTTGATTCTGTTCGAAGTAATCCGCGGTTGGAGACGCGGCGTCGCGCGCCAGTTGGCGCGCCTCGGCGCGTTGATGGCCGCTTATTTCGCCGCATTTTTCGGGGGCAAGATGATCGTGCCGATTGCGCGGCCATTGATCAAGATGCCCGACATTGTATTGTCGATCCTGGGCGGAGCGCTTCTCGCGATTTTAGTTTACGTGATCATCAGCACTCTCGGCCGCATGCTTTTCAGACGGACCGCCCAATATGACTCCGCGGTTGTCCGGTTCGTTTATGGATCGACCGGCGCGATGCTTGGGTTTCTCTTCGGCGCGTTTCTCGTGTGGCTTATTATCGTCGGTGTGCGCTCGTTAGGCGCAGTGGCCGATACGCAAGGAGCCAGTTCGAGAACGGCTCCGGCGAGTATGCAGCCGACGGACTTGCATGCCGTTGATATTCGGCGGCGTTCTGTGCCGGAGCCAAGCGAGGAAACGCCGAATCTGATGGCGTCGCTGGCGAGGTTGAAGAATTCGCTCGAACTCGGAGCGGTCGGGGATCTTGTCAAAAGAGCGGACGTCGTTCCGACGAAAACTTATGAGACGCTCGGCAAAGCCGGGAAAGTCTTTTCGAACCCTGAAAGCGCGCAAAAGTTCCTGACGTTTCCCGGCGCGCGCGAGCTGAGCGAACATCCCAAGATTATCGCACTGCGGGACGATCCGGAGATTTCCGAGATGATCGCGCAAGGGCGGTTTGTCGATCTTTTACAAAACGACAAGGTCCTGAGCGCCGCGAATGATCCGGCGCTCATCGAGCAGATCAAGAAATTCGATCTAAATGCCGCGCTCGATTACGCGGTTGAGAAGAAACAATAGCTCGCACAACGTCCACAAAGGTCACAAAGGATGACGTAGAATGAAATTGCAAAGCAGATTCTAGATTCTGCGTTTCGCCTTCACACGAAACTTGGTCCCGGTCCTTTCGAATCGGTTTACGAGGTAATAATGGCTTACGAGCTAAAGAAGAGAGGCTTGACTGCGGAGCGTCAAAAGCCAATGCCGATCGTTTACGATGACATTCGGTTTGATGAAGCTTTTCGGTCCGACATGGTTGTGAACGGAAGAGTTATCGCGGAACTCAAATCTGCGGAAGCGCTGCTTCCCGTTCACGCGAAACAGCTTCTTACTCAGTTGCGCCTGAGCGGATTGAAGCTTGGGCTGCTCATAAACTTCGGTGAAGCGCATCTAAAGAATGGAATCAAACGAATCATCAACGGTGAGTTAGATGACGAAAATTCCTCTGAGATTTCTTTGTGACCGTTGTGGACGTTGTGCGAGGAATCTGAAGAGATGAATTATATTACCACCATTGGCCTTGAGGTTCATGTCCAGCTGAAGACGCGCTCGAAGATGTTCTGCGCGTGCCCGGTGGAATTCGGCGCTGAGCCGAACACGCACACCTGTCCGGTTTGTCTGGGTTTGCCCGGTGCATTGCCGGTAATGAATCACGAAGGGCTGCGCATGACTGTGCTCACTGGGCTGATGCTCGGCTGCGACATCACGCCGATCTGCAAGTTCGATCGGAAAAACTATTTCTATCCCGACATGCCGAAGAATTATCAGATTTCGCAATACGACATGCCGCTGTGTACAAACGGCAGCGTGCCGTTGCACGATCTGGCCTACCCAAAAGACGCGCAAAAAAATATCGCGGCGCAGCATAAGGAAGTGCATCTCGTCCGGATCCATTTGGAGGAAGACGTAGCCAAAAGTTTCCATTTCGAAACGAGCACAGGGATAGATTTCAACCGGGCCGGCACGCCGCTCATGGAAATCGTTACGCAACCGGAAATCAATTCGCCCGAGGAAGCGTTCGCCTTTCTTTCTTCGCTCAAACAAATCCTGATTTATGGCGCGGTGAGTGATGCCGACATGGAGAAAGGTCAGCTCCGCTGCGACTGCAACGTTTCCGTGCGACCTGAATCGCAGGCGGAACTTGGCGCCAAGATCGAGATCAAGAACATGAACTCCATCAGCGGTGTGCGACGCGCGCTGACTTACGAGATTCGGCGGCAAATCGATGCGCTCGAGCGTGGCGAAAAACTCGAGCAAGAAACGCGGGGCTGGGATGACGTTGCCGGCGAAACATTTCTCATGCGCACAAAAGAATCGGCGCACGATTATCGTTACTTTCCCGATCCCGATCTCGTTCCAGTGAAGAGCGAAGTATTACTCGCGGATGCACGTGCACGCGTGCCCGAGTTGCCGAAAGCGAAACGCGCGCGCTTTATCGAGCGATATGAAGTGACGCCGTACGACGCAGGTGTTTTGGCGGACGATCTCGATCTGGCGCATTATTTCGAAACGGCAGCGAAGGGCGCGAAGAAGCCGAAGAACGTCGGGAACTGGATTCTTAACGATTTGCAAAGCGCGCTCAGCGCGGCGGGCAAAACGATCAATGATTGCCCGATTCCACCGGAAGCGCTCGATGAGCTGGTCAATTTGATCGACAGCGGAAAGATCAGCGGCAAACAGGGTAAGGAAGTTTTTGCGGAAATGTTTGCGAGCGGCAAAGGCGCGGCTGCGATTGTGAAGGAAAAAGGAATCGAGCAATTGAGCGACGCGAGTGCGATTGAAAAATTTTGCGACGAAGTGATCGCAGCGAATCCGAAACCGGCGGCCGATTTCAAAGCAGGCAATGCCGCGTCGCTCAACTTTCTCAAAGGCCAGGTCATGAAATTGTCGAAAGGCAAAGCCAATCCGCAGCTCGCCGGGGAAATCCTTGAGCGGAAATTGAAGTAGCGCATGCCTCCGGCTTGCGTTTCTAAAAGGTCGCAAGCGGGACGCTTGCGCTATTTTCATGAGAATCCTCATTGCCCCCGATAAGTTTAAAGGCGCGCTGAACGCGCGCGACGTCGCAGAAAACATTGCGTTTGGTCTGCGCGAAATTCTTCCCGACGCGAAGATCAACATGGTACCGGTGGCGGACGGCGGCGAGGGAACTGCGGAAGTCATTTGCGAGGCGCGGCAAGGCTCGTGGGTGAAATGCGACGCACACGACCCGATCGGTCGCGAAATCGAAGCTCGCTACGCTCACATCGACAACCGCGAACTTGCAGTGATGGAGATGAGCGAGGCCGCGGGCATGCGCCGCTTGCGCCCGACCGAGCGCGATGTCGATCTTGCGAATACGTTCGGCGTCGGTGAAATGATTCTCGATGCGGCGCGACGCGGCACGCGAGAAATTATCATCGGGCTCGGCGGCAGCGCGACGAACGATGGCGGATTTGGAATGGCGCGCTCTCTCGGTTTTCGTTTCTTAGCGCAAGAGAAAGAGCTGACAGAAAGCGTCAGTCAACTCGTAAAGCTGGCGCGGATTGAGGAGCCAGGAGGCTTGTCGTTGCCAAAGATTGTTGCCGCCGCAGATGTACGAAATCCGTTACTGGGCGAAAACGGCGCGACGCGCGTTTTTGGTCCGCAAAAGGGCGCGACGCCGGACAAGATCGACATCTTGGAACGCGCATTAACTAAACTCGCTGACGTTGCTTCAAAAGATCTGAAAGTTAACTACCGCGACGAACCGGGCGCGGGCGCGGCTGGCGGACTTGGATTCGGCATCATGAGTTTTTGCGGCGCAGTTATTAGACCAGGTTTCGATGTGGTTGCGGAATCGGTCGGACTCGAATCAAAAATGAAAGATGTTGATGTTGTGATTACGGGCGAGGGCAGTTTGGATCGGCAAACGCTGGAAGGAAAAACACCGGCAGGAGTCGCGCGGCTTGCGCGCAAACTTGGCAAACGGGTTTTCGCGATTGTGGGGCGCGCGAGCGAAGATCGACAAGTGCGCGAATTATTCGATGAAGTCTATGAACTTGCAGAGCCCGGAATGAGCGAGAAGGAAAACATGAAGCGCGCAGCGGAGTTGTTGCGGGAGAAGGCGCGCGAGCTGGCCAAAGAATTGTAGCGGCGGCCTGCTTGCCACGCCGAAGCTTTGCGGAAGCGGGCAACCGTAGCATTTGCATCCTGAGTTAAGCGCAGCTCGGAACGTCGAGAGACCATTCTTTAGTTCGGCGACGGACTCTGGGCCCAGCGTGGTCAAATCCGAGTAGAACTTGGCTTTCTCGCAATTGCTTCCTTGTCTCGCAAAACTGTCGACGCGATGCTCCGGGGTGGATCGCCGAATCATCTTGTTGGCATTGCTTTTTCCGGCGTGGTCCATTCTCGTCGCCGATTCGCCGAAGCCCGATATCGTGGTCGCCACCGACGGCAGCGGGGATTTCAAAACCATTCAAGCCGCGGTCGCGTCCATTCGCGCCACGAATCGCGAGCGCGTCGTGGTGTTCGTCAAGAACGGAACGTATCGCGAAAAGATTCGCGTGGACGCTTCGTTCGTCACGTTGCGCGGGCAGAGCCGCAGGGGAACGCGCATTGAGTTTCCGCAGGTAAAAGACGATTTCACGGCACATCCCGACGACATCGGGTGGGCGGTTATTAATCTGAATCATGCCAACGATTTTGTTCTGGAAAATCTCACGGCGGAAAACACGGCGAGCACCATGAGCGCGCATGCGTTCACGATTTCCGGCACTGGCGATCGCACGGTGATCGTGGATTGCGGCGTGTTGAGCCACGGCGGGGACACGGTGTCGCTGGGACGAGGCGAACGAGGCTTCTATTATCACGCCCGTTGCAATTTCAGCGGCTCGGTGGATTTCGTATGCCCGCGTGGTTGGTGTTACGTGAGCGATTGCGATTTTTACGCATACAAAAAGACCGCCGCCGTCTGGCACGAGGGAACGCTCAACTCGGACATGAAATTCGTGCTCCGCAGCTGCCGTTTCGACGGCGCGACCGGTTTCAATCTCGGACGCCATTTCGTTGTCGCGCAATTTTATTTTCTCGACTGCAAATTTTCCGTTAAAATGAGAAACAAGCCGATTCGTCGCCTGCTTTACCCGCTGAACGGTGGCCGGTCCACCGAGGAGGACATCCAGAGCAACGCGGATTTAGACAACCAAAATATCTGGGGCGAGCGCTCGTATTTCTACAATTGCCACCGAGAGGGCGGTGACTTCGATTGGTTTGCGAACAGTCTTTCGTCCGCGCCTGGGTCGCCGACGCCGAACCAGATCACCGCCGCGTGGACGTTCAATGGCAAATGGAATCCGGAAAAGGAGTCTGGCCCGACGATTCAGCAATTGCGCGTGATGGGCCGGCAAATCGCGCTGGTCTTCAGCGAGTCGGTTACGGTGAAAGGAAAACCGCGTGTGAGAATGCGCGGCAGCAGCGTGGCGAATTATGTCTCTGGCAGCGGCACGGACACGCTGTCATTTGAGCTGGCATCGGATTCTGATCACGACGTTCTTGCCGTCGATTTGAACAACGGCTCCATCGTCGCGTGCGAAGCGTCCGCCAAGTTGCGTCCGGCGAACCTGTCATTGCCCGCCGGCGCGGAAGTTCACGACAAAATTACAGGAGCCGTTTCGGGGGCCACTAAAGTTGCGTTTCTCAGGGTAACCTCTTTGCGTTTTTTGGGGTCGTCCGACAGCATCAAAAGGCGAAGGTCACCCGCCTCCGCAAAGCTTCGGCGTGCAGGCAGGGCGTAGCTACAGTTTTCAGTAACATTCGCGAAACTGTTTGGCGGTCTCGACGTAGCTCCATGCCCATCGCGCGATGTCCTTTTGCTCTTCGAGAGCTAGTTGTCGCCGGATTTTCGCGGGCGAGCCGAGGACGAGTGAGCCGGGTGGAATTTTCGTGCGGAGCGTCACGAGGGCATTTGCGCCGATGATGGAGCGCGCGCCGATTTCGACGCCGTCGAGAATGATCGCGCCCATGCCGATGAGCACTTCGTTGTCGATCGTGCAGGCGTGCACGATGGCGCTGTGGCCAACGGTGACGAGCTCGCCGACGGTCGTCGGATAATCGGTATCGAGATGAACGACAGCGTTGTCTTGAATGTTCGAGCGCGGGCCGATGATGATGCGATTGATATCGCCGCGCAAAACGGCGCCGCACCACACGCTCGATTCTTCTTCGAGCGTGACGTCGCCGATGACGGTCGCGCCGGGCATAACCCAGGCGGTGGGATGAATAGTCGGACCTTTTTTTAAACGCGCGTCGATGCCAGCATATCCAATTGGCACGTTGGGTGGATCGACATTCATTTTGGAGGTTGAAGTCCGCCAGCCGGACGGACTCGTCCTGTAGCGAGTTTGAAGTTTGATGTTTGATTTGCAACGCCGAAGCGAGGAATGGCTTTCATTATTTTAGTGGCCGGGCGACAGTAATCGCTCATGCAGGACATCCCTCCAGACACGGTCACACCGTTCGTTTTCTCCGATCCGAGCGGTAAGCGCTGGCCGCGGTTGCGCCTGATCCTGCTCGTGAGCGCAGTGCTGTTTTTTCTCGGAACAGTGCTTTTTGTCCAAACACTTTTCGTCGCACCGCAGATGCAGGTGCCTTTTTCGCTGCGGCAGTTGAAAGGCCAACTCAAGGCTTTGCAAAAGGAAAATCCGGCGGGACAAGTGGCGCCGGCCTCGTTGCTCTGGCAGAAGTTTGGCGCGGCGCGGCAAGCGGCGAGAAAACTCAGCGGTTCAACTCCGCCGCCTCCGGCGCGACCGCGAAAAAAATCTCCGGCCAACGAAGTGCGGCTCGCGTTCTACACCAACGGCGATCCCTACAGCTATGCGTCGCTCGAGCAGCATGCCGCGCAAATTACTCATGTCTGTCCTGAATGGATGGCAGTCGTCAACGGCCTGGGTGACTTGCAAATCGACGCGGATGCGCGGCTGCCGAAATTTGCCGCGAGCAGGGGCATCGCGTTAATGCCGCTGCTGACGAATCTGGTCGGAGACACCTGGCAACCGGAACCGATCGAAAATCTCGCGCACGGTGCGGCGGATCGACAAGACCGTTTCATTCGCAGCGTGCTCGCGGTTTTGCGCAACGCCAAAGCCGCGGGCGTGGTGGTCGATTGGGAGCAAATCGATCCGGCCTACAAGAAAGACATCACCGCTTTCATCGACAAGCTCGCAGACGCGTTGCACGACGATGACAAACAACTCTGGCTTTGTGTTCAACCCGGACAGGAACTCGATTACATCGACTTCCAGAATCTGGCCGACAATGTCGATCGGTTTGTCGCGCTGCTCTTTGACGAGACCTCCGATATCGATCCACCCGGTCCGCTCGGATCGCGTTCCTGGTTTGAAGGCTGGCTGCGCGTGTTGCTGGAAGATTCAGACACGAAGCAATGGATCATCGCGCTCGGGAGTTACGGATACGATTGGACGATCGGCGGAAAGAAGGCAGAACTGATCAGTTTTCCCGAAGCGATGAGCCGTGCCAACAGCGCGGGAGTCGAGGCCGCCGAAGTCACGGCGCCCGGTTACAATCCATATTTTTATTTTGAGGACGGGGACAAAGAGCACGCCGTTTGGTTTCTGGACGTAGTGACCTTCTTAAATGAATTGCGTGAAGTGCGCGGCCAAAAGGCAGGGGGCTTCGCGCTTTACCGGCTTGGCACCGAGGACACGGCGATTTGGGATGCGCTGAATCTTTCTCGCGATTTCAAGATCGACAATCAAACGCGCGAGTTGCTGGAAGTGCTCAAAGGCACGGACACCATCACGGACGTGGGCGAGGGCGAAATCGTCACGGTCGATGAGAGCCGCTCGGATGGGATGCGAAATCTGGCGCTCGATCGTGAAGGTTATCTGACGGCGAAGTACACGAAGTTCCCGGAGTTTCCCACGCTTTATCATCAAGGCGCCGGGGGTGAACACCAGGTCGCGATCACTTTCGATGACGGTCCAGATGCGCGGTGGACGCCGAAAATTCTCGACATCTTAAAGGCGGCCAAGGTGAAAGCGGCGTTTTTTCTCGTGGGCGTAAACGCAGAGCAGCATCCCGGCCTCGTGCGCCGCATTGTCGATGAAGGGCACGAGATCGGGAACCACACTTATTATCATCCGAACCTGGCGCTGTGCTGGCCCGAACACGTCCGGCTCGAGTTGAATGCAACCCAGCTTTTAATCGAGAGCATCACCGGCCGCGCGACGACATTGTTTCGCCCGCCTTATGCGGCCGATACGCAGCCGTCACAAATGAGTGAGCTCGCGCCGCTGCAAATCGCGCAAGACCTCGATTATCTCGTGGTCCTTGAGAACATCGATCCGCAGGATTGGGCAAAACCGGGCGCGGACGTCATTCTTCAGCGAGTGAAACAACAGCGGCGCGATGGCAGCATTATCTTATTGCACGACGCGGGCGGCGACCGTTCCCAAACTGTCGCTGCGCTGCCGCGAATTCTCGATTGGCTGCATGCCCGTGGCGACACGGTTGTGCCGTTGAGCACGCTTCTGGGGACAACGCGTGACGCCGTCATGCCGTCGTTGCATGAAAGTGGTCAATCGCTCACGCGGCTGGTCAGCAGCACTGGATTTCGCATCTATCACGGGATCGAGGAATTTCTCTGGGCGTTCATGATTGTGGCGACGGCGCTGGTGGTGGTTCGAACGCTCGTTGTGATCTGGCTGGCATATTGTTTTCGGCGACTGCCGAAAGCGGATTTTGCGCAGCCGATTAGTGTGGTGATGGCCGCTTACAACGAAGGCAAAGTCATCGCGAACACGTTGCGCGCGCTGCTCAACACCGACTACAAAGGCGACATCGAAATGATTGTGGTGGACGATGGTTCGCGCGATACAACTGCGTCGGAGGTCGAGTTAGTCACACAGGTCGACCC
>Ga0184619_10000106_pt1 | contig 26565 bp, 27 predicted proteins | sample PLM0_60_b1_FD_133146 | JGI IMG/M metagenome (GOLD analysis project Ga0184619, IMG submission 133146) | Groundwater sediment microbial communities from an aquifer in East River, Colorado, USA - PLM0_60_b1 | ecosystem: Environmental > Terrestrial > Soil > Riparian zone | place: USA: East River...
GATTCTTCATCCCCGAGCCGGCTCCGGGAAAAGCCGCGCCGCAGACCAACGACGTCGATGTCGATTCGCGGAACCTGATCTATATCGTCGACCGCTACGCCGGGTTCGACGTCCTGGAGTTGAGTCGCTAGGCCCTGTTCGGATGCAGGTTCAGGTCTGCGCCTGCGGGCGGGACCGGCGCGCAGCGTCAGCCGCCCGCCTGCTTCGCCATCTTCTCGGCGCGCCGTTTCATCTCCGCCTTCGAGAGGTCTTCCTTGTGCGTCGCGACGTGCCATAGGTGGCCGAACGGGTCTTCGATCGATCCGGTGCGATCGCCGTAGAACTGGTCCTGCACCGGCCGCACGACCTTCGCGCCCGCCGCCGTCGCGCGCGCGACTGTGGCGTCGACATCCTTGACATAGAGGTGAATGTGCACGGTCGTGCCGCCGCGCGACTGCGGGCCGAGGAAGGCCATCGCCTCGTACTCGTCGGAGAGCATGACGCGCGAATCGCCGATCCGGATCTCGGCGTGGCCGAGCTTGCCATCGGGTCCGGGCATGCGCATGATTTCCTTCGCGCCGAACGCCTTCTTGTAGAACTCGATCGCCTGCGCGGCGCCCCGCACGCTGAGATAGGGCGTCACGGCGCCGTAGCCGGCCGGAATCGGCTGCACCTTCTTCTTCGGCGCCGCGGCTCGTTTCGCCGGCGGCTTTCTGCGTGCGGCTTTTTTCTTCATCGAGGGTCTCCTTTCATGATTCCGGCCCATCGGCAGCGGGCGTTTCAGTGCCATTTCACGGAGCGGCGACGGCTGGACGGGTGCCGAGCCGCGCCGCGCGGCGCGACAGGTTCGCGTCGAAGCTCAGAAACTTGTCGGTGCGCTCGCTCAGCGCCAGGTGGAATGCGTCCGCGAAGTCCAGCCCGGCATCCATCCAGTCGAGCGCGCGCCGCACTGCTTCCGGATGCTGCGCATGTGCGCGCGGCAGGCCGACGATCTTGCGCAGCGCCGAGGTGATCTCGGTGCGCGTCGCGTCCCGGGCCCCCAGCACCCAGGAGAGCTCGAGCAGCACGGTGACCGGGATAAAGAGGTCTTCGTCCGCCTCGAGCGCGGCGACCGCGCGCCGGTGCTGCGCGGCGTCGTCGGCCAGCACGAACCGCGCGAGCACATTCGTGTCCACGCCGATCACGGTCGCCTCCGCGCCTTGCGCTTGGTGCGCTCGTCCTCGGCAAGCACGGCGGCCATGATCGCAGCCCGCTCGCGCGTCCGGGACATGCGCTTGCCGCGGTGCGCGAGCATCCCGGCGACGCTTCTCACCTGGGCCACCAGGTCCGTCGCCTTCGGCCGCGCGGCGAACCCCCCCTCAGGGAGCAGCTCGACGGCAAGCTCGGTCCCCTTCTTCAGGCCGAGCGCCTCCCGCACCCGCTTGGGGATGATCATCTGGCCCTTGCTCGATACCCGGGTGTTCTCCACGGCGGCCGCCCTCTTTAAAAGTAAGATACTGAGGTAAGACGATACGCGAGAGGTGCGGTGAGGTCAAGCAAGGAGCCTTGGTGGGATCCGGCAATCCATCCGAAGAGAGCCCCCGCGGCCTGGGCTACATCGTCGACCGCTACGCCGGGTTCGACATTCTGGAGTTCAAGCGCTAGCTGGTGATGGCGTTGCCGGTTCGCGCGCCGACATCATCGAGATACAGCTTCCATGCGCCGTCTTCCTCCTCGGGCCCGCGGGCGATCAGCGCTCCGCGTTCCCTGAAATCTCCGGATCGGGCGAGGACGCTTCCTTCGTTCGGACCGGTGATGATGATCTGGAACCCGATTTTTTCCACCGTGCATTGCGACAACCACGGGTGCTCGAAGCTCGCCACCCACTTGCCCCCGACTTTCACGGGCACCTGAATGTCCTGCGCGCCTTCCTTCCTCATTTCCTCGACCACGTACCTGAGAGTCGCCCCGTCATCGGTCGACAAGATGATCCTGTCGCCTGCATCGTGCACGTCGACCTTGTCCAGTATCGAGGCCATGGCGACCCGGGCCTATTCGATTCCGGCGGCGGAAAAAAACACCTTTGCGGCCGGCGTACTGAGGTAACGGACGAACTCCCTCGCGACCTCGACTTCCGGCGCCTCGGTCAGCACCGCGGCGGAATACGCCGTGGAATTCTGCACCTGCTCGGGCAGCGGCCCGACCAGCTTCAAGCCTTTCGGCTCGAACTGCCTGATCTCCGTGATCGTGCCGAAGCCGATCTCGATGCCCTTTCCGCCGATGATGTGCTCGAGCACCTGCGCCGAATTGGCGTAGCGGATGGTCTTCGTCTTCAATTGCTCGGCGATCCCGAGCAGGTCGAACAGTTTTTCCAGGTACAAGCCGGTCGACGCGTGGTTGTACACGATCGAATCGGCGCCGAGCAGCGACTGCTTGAATCGGTCGAGCGTGGCGATATCGGGATCGGGTGCCGCAGCGCGTACCGTGACGCCGATCCCCACTCGTCCGATGAAGGAGTGCGCTTCGGCCTCGACCTTGCCTCTTCGCAGCTGATCGTTCATCAATCCCGATGGGGCGATCAGGACATCGGCCGGTTCGCCCACGGAAAGGCGCCTCTCCAGCTGCGGCGTTGCGGCGAAGAACTGGATCCTTACCCGGTTGTTCGTTTCGCGCCTGAACTGGTCGGCGACCTTCGCGAGGCCCGGCTCGACTGCGACCGCGCTCAACACCCGGATATCGGCCGCCGCGGCCGCGCCCGCGACCGCGCACGACAGCAATGCTGCAACAACCCTCATGCTGGATCGCTCACTAGTCGATGCCCGCCCCCACGAACAGTGCCTTGCTCTCGGGGCTGCCGAGATAGCGCACGAGGACCCTGGCAAGCTCGGCATTGGCGGCGGCCGTCATGGGTGCCGCCGAGTAGGAGGTGTAGTTCTGCACCTCGGGCGGCAGCGGCCCGACGAGCTTCAGGCCCTTCTCGCGGTGTTGCAGGATTTCAGTGACCGGCCCGAAGCCGATTTCCCGGCCTTTGCCCCTGAGCACGTGCTCCATGACGGCGGCGCCATCGGCGTAGCGCGTGGCCCTGGCCTGCACCTGCTCGTAGATCTCCATTTTCCTGAGCAGATTCTCGAAGTAAATGCCGCTCGATGCGCGGTTGAACACGATCGATTCGGCCTGCAACACCGAGCGCTTGAGCGCTTCGCTGCTCGAGATGTCGGGCACGGCGGCCCCGGGCCGGACAGCCACCCCCAGCCCCACCCGCCCGAGGCTGGCGCGGTCCGTCGTCACCTTGCCCGCTCCGGCGAATTCATCGAGCGCGACGGGGGGAGCGATCACCACGTCGAACGCGTCACCGCTGCCGATGCGCTTGCGAATCTCGGGCGCGGTGTTGAAAGTGATCTTCACGTCGTGGCCGGACTGCTTTTTGAACGCGGCCGCGGCGGCTCTCAAGCCGGGCTCGACTGCGCCCGCGCTCAAGACCCTGATCTCAGCCGCCATCGCGCCGCCCGCGAGCGCAAGCAACAGCAAACCCGTCGCGATCTTCATTTTTTGTCCCCCAGGAATCGCAGCAAATTACCACAACCTCACTCAGCGCGCGCGCCCGAGTCTTTCACGACTTTCGCCCATTTCGGGATCTCGCGCGCGATGTATTCGGCGAAGTCTTGGGGCGTGCCGGTGGCGAGCTCCGCCCCGAGCGATTCGAGCCGCTCGCGCAGATCCCGCATGCGCAGCACATGCACGATGTCCGCGTTGAGCCGTTCGACGAGGGCCCCTCGCGTGGCCGCCGGCACGACGACCCCGTGCCAGGTGATCGCCTCGAAGCCCGGGACGCCGGCTTCGGACAAGGTCGGCAGCTCGGGCACTACGCCTGAGCGCTTCGCGGTGGTCACGGCGAGCGCGCGCAGCCGCCCCGCTTTGATGTACGGAATTGCCGATGCGGACGTCGCGAACATAAGCTGGGCCTGCCCCGCGATGACGTCGGTGAGCGCCGGCTGTGCTCCTTTATAGGGGATGTGCACCATCTGCACTCCCGTCATCGCCTTGAAAAGCTCGCCGGCGAGATGCGCGGCCGCGCCGCTCCCGGAGGAAGCGTAGTTCAGCGCCCCCGGCTTCGCCTTCGCGAGGGCGATCAGCTCCTTCACCGAGCTCACCGGAACGTTCGGATTCACGACGAGGATGTTGGGCTGGATCGCGACCAGCGCGACCGGGGCGAAATCCTTCACCGGGTCGTAGCCGAGCCTGCCGTAGAGACTTTGGTTCGTCGCGAGGATGCTGTTGTTGCCCAGAAGCCAGGTGCTGCCGTCGGGCGCGCTCTTCGCGACGAGCTCGGCGGCGATGTTGCCGCCCGCCCCGGGGCGGTTCTCGATCACGACCTGCTGCGCCCAGAGCTCGGCGAGCTTCTGACCGAGAGCGCGCGCGAGGATATCGCTCGGGCCGCCCGGGGTGAAGCCGACGACGAAACGGACGGGTTTTTCCGGCCAGCCTTGAGCGAGCGCCGCGCACGCAAAACCGGTTCCGCAAACCCATGCGCAAAGGGCGCGTTTCATAGGCTTCCTCCTCGCGAGCATCATACTCATTCCAGGACGTGCGGCGAAACCGGATCGCATAGAATGGCTGACCGCGCGAAAGACGAAAAACTTGAAAGCCGCCCCGCAGATCTCCCCGGTCATGCAAGGCTTGAGCGCCTATATCGCGCGAGCCTTGCGCCGGCCGCTCCCGCCCGCCGTCCTGGAGAAGACCAAGCATCACCTCCTCGACACGTTCGCGGCGATGCTGTCCGGCTCGCGCCTGCCGCCGGGAGGGAAGGCGATCTCGTTCGCGAAAACCCTCGGCGGGACGAAAGAGGCTTGCGTCGTGGGCAGCCGCGTCGTGACGGCCGCGGCCAACGCGGCGCTCGCGAACGGCATGCTCGGTCACGCCGATGAGACCGACGATTCGCATTCACCCTCGCAGACGCACCCGGGCTGCGGGGTCGTTGCGGCGGCGTTCGCCATGGCGGAACGCGAGCACGCCGGCGGCGCCGCGCTCCTTCGCGCGGTTGCGCTCGGCTACGATGTCTGCTGCCGGCTGACGCAGTCGCTGAACGCGCTCCGGTTCCGCGCCGCGGGCCACTCGACGCACAGCTTCGGGCCGACTTTCGGGGCGGCCGCCGCCGCGGGCGCCCTCGCGCGGCTGGACGAGCGCGGCGTGAGGCATCTGCTTTCCTACGCGGCGCAGCAGGCTTCCGGCATCTCCTGCTGGATGCGGGACGAAGCGCACATCGAGAAGGCTTTCGACTTCGGCGGCATGCCCGCGCGCAACGGCGTGCAAGCGGCGGCCATGGTCGGGCACGGATTCACCGGCGTCGAGGACGTTTTTTCGGGCGAGCGCAACTTCTTCGTCGCCTATGGGCACTCGCCGGACCCGGAGGAGCTCGCGCGGGACCTCGGGCAGCGCTACGAGATCATGAACGCCGACATCAAGCGCTGGGCGGTCGGTTCTCCGATCCAGGCCCCGCTCGATTCGCTGCTGGAATTGATCCGCGCGCAGCGCATCCGTCCCGGGGAGGTCGAACGGCTCACCGTGCGCGTCGCGCATCTGGGCGCGAACACCACGGACAACCGCGCCATGCCCGACATCTGCATGCAGCATCTGTGCGCCGTGATGCTCGCCGACGGCGGCGTGACTTTCAAGTCCTCGCATGACGCGAAGCGCATGCGCGATCCGAAGATCCTGGAGCTGCGCGGCCGCATGGAGCTCGTCGGCGACGAAGCGCTCACCCAGGCGATGCCCCGCCGGGAGGGCATCGTCGAAATCAGGTTGAAAGACGGGCGGGAGTTCAGGCACCATACGCGGGCCGTCCGGGGAACACCCGAGAACCCGATGAGCCGGGAAGAGGTCGAGGCGAAAAGCCACGATCTGATGGCGCCCCTGACCGGTGTCGCGCGCTCGCGCAAGCTCTGCGAAACCGTCTGGAACCTCGAAGACACAAAGGACGTCAGAACGCTGAGACCGTTGCTGCGCGCTTAAGGACACTTTTGGGAGAGACCCCATGAATCGCATCGTGCACATCGCGCTCAAGGTCGACAACCTGGAGCGCACCACCCAGTTCTACGAGAAGGTTTTCGGATTCAAGGAATCCAAGACGGAAAAGGTGCGCGACCATACCTCGCGCCATCTTTCCGACGGCGTCATCGATCTTTCGATCATGCAGTATGACGCGGACACCGAGTCCGCCGAGTCGAAAGCCGCGGGCGAAGGCCCCTGCATCCACCACTTTGCCGTGGAAGTGGACGATCTGAAGGGAGCCGAAAGGGAAGTCAAGGCCTTCGGCTGCAAGATCCTCAGCGATCCCGGGGTGATTCCGGTCAAGTTCCGGGCGCCCGGCGGCACCGTCTGCGAGATCGTCCCCAAGGGCCGCTACAAGAAATCCGCAAGAAAGTAGCCGTAGCCGTTTCGGAGGGAGCATGGAGGAGGGAACCCGCAAGTCGGGCGACTTGTGGTCGGGCGTTGCTCTCGCCGCGCTCGGCGGCTACATCGTCGTCCAGGCGCGGCAGTGGGAGTATCTCGGCCCCGAGGGGCCCGGCGCCGGTTTTTTCCCGCTTTGGTACGGCGTCGCGATGCTCGGGCTCTCGGCGCTGCTCATCGTTTCGCAGCTGAGACGAGGATCGGCTCGCGGGAGCGCAATCGCCTGGACCCGGCTCGGCCGGGCGCTGTCGACCTGGTTCGCCCTCGCGGTGTCGGTCGCGCTTTTCAAACCGCTTGGTTTCGCGATCAGTTTTGCGCTGCTGACCTACTTCATCGTCGCCGTGATGTACCGCCGGCCCCTGAAAACCGCCGCGCTCGTGGCGCTCGCGAGCGCGGCCGGATTCTATCTGGTCTTCGATCGCGCGCTCGGCGTCCCTCTCCCGGTCGGCATCCTGGGTTTCTAGCCGTGGAAATCATCGCAGGCCTCCTGAACGGGTTCGCGGTTGCGCTGGAGCCGGCCAATCTGTTCTGGTGCTTCGTCGGCGTGCTTCTCGGCACCGTGGTCGGGATTCTGCCGGGGCTCGGGCCGCCGGCAACGATCGCGATGCTCCTGCCGCTCACCTTCAACATGAATCCCGGGGGCGCCATCATCATGCTCGCCGGTATCTACTACGGCGCCAAGTACGGCGGCTCGACCACTTCGATCCTGATGAACGTGCCCGGCGAGTCGGCATCGGTGGTGACCTGCCTGGACGGCTACCAGATGGCGCGCAAAGGCCGCGCGGGCGCAGCGCTTGGCATCGCCGCGATCGCCTCGTTCATCGCCGGCACCGTCGGCGTAGTGGGCCTGATGCTGGTGGCGCCGCCGATCGCCAAATTCGCGCTCTCGTTCAGCTCGCCCGAGTATTTCGCGCTGATGTCGCTCGGGCTTGCCCTCGTGGTGCTGCTCGCGGGCCGCTCGATCGTCAAGGCGCTGCTCGCCGCTCTCGTAGGGCTGTGGATCGCGAGCATGGGGACCGATCTTTTCAGCGCCACTTCGCGCTTTACCTTCGGGCAGATGGAGCTGCTCTCCGGTATCGACTTCGTCGTCGTCGCGATCGGCGTGTTCGCGCTCGCCGAAGTGCTCGTAAACCTGGAAGTGCGCGAGGAAACCCGGCTCCTGCCCGTGCCCAAAGGGCTCAGGAATCTGCTGCCGACGATGCAGGACTTGAAGGATTGCCGTTTCGCTTTCGTGAACGGCTCGGTGATCGGTTTTCTCGTCGGGGCGCTGCCGGGCGGCGGTTCGACGATCGCCTCGTTTCTTTCCTATGGGCTGGAGAAGGCGGTGTCCCGGCGCCGGGAGCAATTCGGAACGGGCGTCGTCGAGGGCGTTGCGGCGCCCGAAGGCGCCAACAACTCGGAGACCGGCGGGGCGCTGGTGCCGCTCTTAACGCTTGGCATTCCCGGATCGGGCACGACCGCCATATTGCTTGCGGCCTTGGTGCTGTGGGGATTCAAGCCCGGCCCGCTTTTCATCCCCGAGCATCCTGCGCTTTTCTGGGGTCTGGTGGCGAGCATGTACCTGGGCAATGTCATGCTGCTCATCCTCAACCTGCCGCTGGTACCCCTGTTCGCGCAGGTGCTGAAAATGCCGGCCTACGTCCTCTATCCTCTCATTCTGGGGGTGTCGATGGTGGGCGTATACAGCGTATCGGCAAGCATGTTCGATCTGCTGCTGCTCATGGTGTTCGGGCTGCTCGGGTATCTTATGCGCAAGCTCGATTATCCTTCGGCGCCGCTTATTTTGGGACTTGCCTTGGGGGCCGGCATGGAACGGGCGCTGCGCCAGTCGCTCATGATGTCCGAGGGCAAACTTTCCATCCTGGTGTCTAGGCCGATCTCGGCGGTGATGTTATCGTTCGCGCTGCTGGTCCTGCTGATCCCGGTGTTCGGCAAACTCAATGCATGGCGCCTGCGGGCGCTCGAGCAGGGCTAGAGTTAGAGACGCTTGAGGAGGAATCTCATGAAATCACCTTTGAATCTCATCGCGCTCCTTGCCTTGCTGTGCGCGCCGCTCTCGTTCGCTGAAGGGTTCAAGCCGGCGCGCACCGTAGACCTGGTCGTGCACACCGGCCCCGGGGGCGGCAGCGACGTGCTCGCGCGAGCGATTGCCGTCATGGTGGAAAAAGAGAAGCTGCTGCCGGTGCGCCTGCAGGTGGTCAACAAGCCCGGCGGCGCGGCGGCGGTGGCCGCCGCCCACCTCGCCGAGAAGAGGGGCGACCCGAATACGCTCGGCCTTTTCACCGGAGTCTGGCTGCAAACCCCGCTCGTGAGCGCCGAGGCCAAAGTCACGCTTCGCGACTTGACGCCGATCGCGCGCCTGGTGCTCGAACCCGCGGTGATCGCGGTGAAGACGGACGCTCCGTACAAGACGCTTGCCGAGTTCATCGACGCGGCAAAAAAGAACCCCGGGCAACTCAAGCAGTCAGGCGGCTCGAACACCAGCCGCGACAACGTCGTGCGGCAGCTCCTGCAAAAGTCCACGGGCGCGCGCTGGGCTTTCATATCGTTTCCGGGCGGGGGCGAGCGCATCGCCGCGTTGCTCGGAGGCCACGTCAACATCATGGTGATGGAGCCCGAAGAGGCGGGTGAGCACATCCGCGCCGGCAGTCTGCGCGTGCTAGCACAGGTGACCGAAAAACGGCTGCCGAGCTTCCCCGATGTGCCCACGCTCAAGGAAGCCGGATTCGACGTGCCCGTCGTGCCGCAGGTTCGCGGCGTGGTCGCGCCGCCGGGAATCCCGAAGGAAAACGTCGAGTTCTGGCAGGACTTTTTCCGCCGCTTGACGCGTACGCCGTCCTGGCGGAAATACATCGCGGACAACCAGTTCGAGGACGGGTATCAGAATGCGGCGGACCTCGCGAAATTCTATGACGAGTTCACGGACAAGATGCGCGAAATCCTCAAGGACGCCGGCGTCAAGACGGTGCGCTGAATCATCCGGATGAACGCTCCCGCCGACATCCGGTCTGTCGCGGAACGACTCGTCGACGCGACCGCATCGCTGTCCTCAGGGAGCATTCCCGCCCAAGTCAGGCTGCGTTGCGAGGACCTGCTCGTCGATGTCGGCGGCCTGTGCGTAGCGGCGCGCAACAGCGACCACATCCGGGCCCTCGCCGCAAGCGTCGACGGCGGCGGGCCCTGCACCGCGATCGGGCATACGGGCAGCTTCCGCGCCGAGGACGCCGCGATGATCAACGGCACGGCCGCCCACGGCGAAGACTTCGACGACACGTTCGAAGGCGGCCCGGTGCACAGCGGCGCCGTGATCGTACCCGCAGTCCTTGCCGCGTGCGAACGATTCCAGCGCGATGGACAGGCGGCGTTTCGCGGCATCGCCTCGGGCGTGGAAACGATGTGCCGCTTAAGCCTCGTCGCACCGAAACTCATTCACAAGGCGGGGTTCCATCCGACGAGCGTCCTGGGGGCGATGGCGGCGACGCTCGGCGTCTCGGTCACGCTCGGGTTGGACCGGAAGCAAACCGTGGACGCGCTCGGCATAGGGGGCAGCATGGCCGGCGGGATCATCGAATACCTCGCGGAAGGCGCTTGGACCAAGCGGCTGCACGCCGGCTGGGCGGCGCGCGTCGGACTGCATGCCGCGCGCATCGGACGCGAAGGATTCCTCGGGCCGCGTACCGTCTTCGAAGGCACGCACGGGTTTTTCTTCGGATTTGCTCGCACCCGGGAAGGCGATTTCGACGCGCTCACACGCGATTTCGGCAGGCAATGGCTGATGGAAGGTCTCACCTTCAAACCCTATGCGACCGGCACCATGAATCAGCCCTACATCGATTGCGCGCTGCGGCTGGCAAAAAAAGGGCTCGCAGCCGAGGACGTCGCCGAGGTGCTGTGCGAAACCGCGGAAGGCTACGTGCACCGGTTGTGGGAGCCGCTCTCGTCCAAACAACGCCCCGCGAACGAATACGCCGCCAAATTCAGCACGCCCTTCAATATCGCGGTCGCGTTTGTCACCGGCGGCGCGGGGTTCGAGGCCTTTACCGACAAAACGGTGCGCGACCCACGCATTCTCGCCCTCGCTTCCAAAGTGCGTTACATCGTCGATCCGAATAATCCCTATCCGAAGGCTTACACCGGCCACGTAAAAATGACCCTCCGGGACGGCCGCGTGTTCGAAGAGCGCCAGCCGCACATCCGCGGCGGCGTGCATGAGCCTCTAGTGCGCGAAGAGATCGAGCGCAAGTTCCGCTCCAACGCCCGATACGGCGGCTGGGATGCGGTGCGCCCCGATCGGTTCCTGCAGTTCGCGAGAGGCGCGTTCGACGGGCCGGTGGATCTGGCGGAGTTCCGCGGCTAACGACGACTAAAACGATCGGTCGAGGCGCCGGTACTGGATCGCTTCGGCAACGTGGGTGACGGCAATCGTCGCTTCGCCGGCGAGGTCGGCGATGGTGCGGGAGAGCTTGAGCACCCGGTGGTAGGCGCGCGCCGAGAGATGGAGCTTGCCGATCGCCTGTCTCAGCAGCGCGCCAGCCCCTTCTTCTGCCGTGCAAAAGCGCTCGATTTCGCGCGGGCCCAGCCGGGTGTTGCTTTTGCCCTGGCGCACGAGTTGTCGCTCGTGCGCTCGTTCGACGCGCTCCCGCACCCGCGCGGAGTTCTCGCCGCGACCCACGTGGACGAGTTCGTCTTCGCGCACGGCGGGCACCTCGATCTGGATGTCGATACGATCGAGGAACGGCCCCGAGAGCTTGTGACGGTAGCGCATCACCTGGTCGGGAGTGCAGCGGCATTTGCCGCTGAAATGTCCCAGATACCCGCACGGACAGGGGTTCATCGCGCCGATCAGCTGGAATCGCGCCGGATACTCGGCCTGGCGCGCGGCGCGCGAAATGGCGACGCGGCCGGACTCGAGCGGCTCGCGCAGCGCTTCCAGCACTTTCCGGTCGAACTCCGGCAGCTCGTCCAGAAACAGCACGCCGTTGTGCGCCAGCGATATTTCGCCGGGGCGCGGGTCGCTGCCCCCGCCGACCAGCGCGACGCTGGAAGCCGAGTGGTGCGGAGCGCGGAACGGGCGCTGTTTCCAGTTCTCGAGGCGAAACCCGCCTGAGCCGAGCGAGGCGAGCGCCGCCGATTCGAGTGCTTCTTCGCCGCTCATCGGCGGCAGCAATCCCGCGAAACGCGCCGCGAGCATCGACTTCCCCGTTCCCGGCGGCCCGACCATGAGCATGCTGTGACCTCCCGCCGCAGCGACTTCGAGCGCGCGCTTCGTATGCGCCTGCCCTTTTACTTCCGCGAGATCAGGATAGTTCGGCGGGATGACCATCGGTTGCGCCGCCGGCCGCGACAGCGGCTGCCGGCCGGCCAGATGCGCGCAGACATCGAGGAGCGACCCCGCCTGGTAAATGCTGGCTTCCCCGACCAGGGCTGCTTCGCCGGCACTTGCCGAGGGCAGGATAAATGCACGACCATCGCGCGCCGCGCGCCAGGTCATCGCGAGCGCGCCGCGAACCGGACGCAGCTCGCCGGTCAGCGAGAGCTCCCCGGCGAATTCGTATTTCGAGAACCCGTCGACTTCGAGCTGGTGCGAGGCGGCGAGAATGCCGAGCGCAATGGGCAAATCGAACCTGCCGCTCTCTTTGCGGAGCTCGGCAGGAGCCAGATTGACCGTGATACGCCGCGCCGGAAATTCGAAGCGCGAGTTCACGAGCGCGGCGCGAACCCGGTCGCGGCTTTCCTTCACTTCGGTGTCCGGTAGACCGACGATGGTGAAAGAAGGCAGGCCGTTCGCCAAATGCACCTCGACGGTGACTTCGGGCGCGTCCAGTCCCGAGAGCGCACGGCTGTGGAGCACCGCGAGCGACATCGCGGACTACTTGCGGCTCAACCTCGACTCGAGTTCGGCGACGCGCGCTTCAAGCTCGGAGAGCTTGTCGCGGGCGCGCGCGAGTACCTTGGCCTGGATTTCGAGCTCTGCGCGCGTTGCCAGGTCGAGCTTGGCGAACGCAGCCGAAAGCAGCGCCTGCAGGTTCTTCTCTACATCCTTGGCAGGGCTCGTGGCGAGGAATTCGCTGATCCTCGCGCTCAGGTCATCGAGTATGCGGGTCCGGGACATCGCGTTTGCGTCGTCGGTCGAGTCTAGCATGGTGATCTAACGCCTCGCCCCCGTTCCGGCCGACCGCACGGGATCAGTGCGTTACGATTTGATTACGCATCATCCTGGTGCCAGAAGGTTTCCACGGTACTGCGTCTGATGGACCAAGCCATTGAAAGAAAGAAATAAAAAATCTGGCACGAGCCGTGCTGAAAGGGCTTGGTCTACTCACCCAACGAAAGGTCCCAACAATGAAAAAACTTTTTCTTGCTTCCGCCGTATCCGCGCTGTTCGCAGCCCCGGCCACGGTGTTCGCCCAGGCCAAGGCGCCTGCGGTTCCGACTCTCGACAAGGTCCTCGAGGCGTCGGGGATCACCGTGAGTGGGTATATTGATGCGGGGTATACGCATGCGGATAGAAATATTGAAGGTGCGGCCGTTGCAGCACGAGTATTCGACAACCAGAACAACTCGTTCGCCCTGCATCAGTTCGGGCTCACGGTCGCGAAACAGCCCAAAGAAGGTTTTGGTGGTCTAGTCAATCTCACCGTGGGCAGGGATGCCCAGTTGATCCATTCAGTCTCCGGGGCGGCCGTGGACACGTCCATGTTCGATGTCACCCAGGCCTTTGCACAGTACGCAGGCGGGCCGTTGACTTTGATCGCAGGCAAGTTCGCGACCTTGCACGGAACCGAGGTGATCGCGAGCACAGGTAACACCAACATCTCTCGATCCATCCTGTTCGGTTCAGTGCCCTTCACCCATACCGGCGTGCGCGCGACCTGGGCGCTGAGCGATACGGTCAGCCTCATAGCAGGTGTCAACAACGGCTGGGATCTGCTCACGGACTCGAACAAGGGCAAGACTTTGGAGCTCGGCGCGACGCTCAACCCGATCAAGCCGCTGTCGATCGTCGTGTCCGGTTATAGCGGCAAGGAGCCAACATCGGCCACGACTGAGGGTACCAAAAGCAGCGCTAACGCCGTCGCGTCCTACACCATCATCGATCCTCTGTCCGTCGGCTTGGAAGTCCTGAGCGTGAGTCAGGAGAACGCCGGTGGCGGCACGACCAAGCAGAAGTACAGCGGCCTTGCGGGCTACGTCACCTATATGTTCGCTTCGAAGTTCCGCGGTGTGGTGCGTGTGGAGTCGTTCGATGACAAGGATGGGTTGCGCTTTAACACAGCGAGCACGAAGTACAAAGAGGTGACCCTAACGGGTGCCTTTCTCGCCTCCGACAGCTTCGAAGCCCGCGTCGAAGCGCGCAGAGATCAAGCGACCAACACGGTGTTCACGGATTACGCCGGTGCGCCAAGCAAGACTATGACGACCCTGGCGTTGCAAGGCCTCTACAAGTTCTAGCGCCTCGAAGTCCATTACCCAAAACAGGGAGCACATTCATGAAACTCGTTACCGCAATCATCAAGCCGTTCAAGCTTGACGAGGTGCGGGAAGCTCTGTCCGCGATCGGCGTGCAGGGCATCACCGTCACCGAAGTCAAGGGTTTCGGCAGGCAGAAAGGTCACACCGAGCTGTATCGCGGCGCGGAATACGTGGTCGATTTCCTGCCGAAAGTGAAGGTCGAGGCCGCGATCAAAGACGAATTGCTCGATCAGGCGATCGAGGCCATAGAAAAATCGGCCAACACGGGAAAGATCGGCGACGGCAAGATCTTCGTCTTCGATCTCAAGCAAGTGATCCGCATCCGCACCGGCGAGACCGGGGCGGAAGCGCTCTGAGGGAGAACCAGGATGAAAAAGCTCTTTGCAATTCTTGCCCTGCTCGGCGCCGTGGGCTGGTGCGCGCCGCTCATGGCCCAGGACAAACCGGCGGCTCCGGCCGCAGCGCCAGCTGCGGCTGCTCCCGCAGCGGCTCCCGCGGCCGCCCCCAGCGCCACTCCGGCGCCCACGCCCAACAAGGGCGACGTCGCGTGGATGCTCACTTCCACCGCGCTCGTGCTCATGATGAGCGTCCCGGCGCTCGCCTTGTTCTACGGGGGCCTCGTGCGCTCGAAGAACATGCTTTCGGTGCTGATGCAGGTGTTCGTGACGTTCTCGCTGATCACCGTGATCTGGTGCATCTACGGCTACAGCCTCGCGTTTACCGAGGGCAGCGGGTGGATCGGGAAGTTCTTCGGCGGATGGGATCGATTGTTTCTGAATGGTACCTTCGACCCTGCGAAAGGCGAGTTCTCCATGGCGGCGACCTTCAGCAAGAACACGCCGCTGCCCGAACTGGTCTACGTGGCCTTCCAGGCGACGTTCGCGGCGATCACCTGCTGCCTGATACTTGGTGCGGTTGTGGAGCGAATCAAGTTTTCCGCCGTTCTGATCTTCATGGTGCTGTGGTTCACCTTCAGCTATGCCCCGGTCGCTCACATGGTGTGGTTCTGGGCCGGCCCGGACGCCTACACGGCGGCGAACGTGGTGGATGCCACCAACGCGAAGGCGGGCCTTCTGTGGCAGTGGGGCGCACTGGACTTCGCCGGCGGCACAGTCGTGCACATCAACTCCGGTGTGGCGGGGCTGGTCGGCGCGTACCTGGTCGGGAAGCGGGTCGGCTACGGAAAGGAGGCCCTGACACCGCACAACGTAACCATGACCATGGTCGGGGCTGCACTCCTCTGGGTGGGGTGGTTCGGCTTCAACGCCGGATCAGCTCTCGAGGCCAACGGTTTTGCAGCGCTCGCATTCATGAACACCTTTCTCGCCACGGCCTGCGCGGTTCTCTCCTGGATGTTCGGGGAGTGGTTCTTCAAGGGCAAACCGAGCATGGTGGGCGCAGCATCCGGCGCGGTTGCAGGCCTCGTTGCGATCACCCCGGCGGCAGGCAACGTGGGCATCCCGGGCGCGTTCGTCATCGGCCTTGCGGCCGGCTTGGTGTGCCTGTGGGGTGTGAACGGTCTGAAGAAGATGCTGGGCGCAGACGACGCGCTCGATGTCTTCGGCGTGCACGCGGTTGGAGGCATTCTCGGGGCGCTTCTTACCGGCGTTTTCAATTCGCCGAAGCTTGGCGGGCCAAGCTTCCCGGTCGACTGGTTCACCGGCAAGATGACCCCTGCGGCCGACTACTCGATCACGGGACAGCTCTGGATCCAAGCGCAGGCCGTAGCTGTGGTATTCGTCTGGACAGCCGTGGTGGCTTTCGTCTCCTTCAAGATTGCGGACCTCCTCGTGGGACTCCGCGTGACCGAAGAGGAAGAGCGCGAGGGCCTGGACATCAACTCGCACGGCGAGACGGCCTATCACATGTAAAGCAGGGAGAGGCCCGGGTACGGGTTTGTTTTCGAAACGGGCACCTTCGGGTGCCCGTTTTTTTGGACCCTCGTTTTGTGCGAAAATACGCGCCTTTCGGCAAGGACCTTCTCATGAAAATGGAGTATGTGATCAGCAGTTGGGATATCCCATCGCTTCCCATCGTGGGATCGAACGCACGCTTTCCCGTGCGACGTATCTTCTGTGTCGGCCGCAACTATGTGGAGCACCAGAAGGAGATGGGAGGCGACGGCCGCGAGCAGCCGTTCTTCTTCGCCAAATCGGCTCATGATCTGGTTCCCGAGGGTGGTGCCGTGCATTTTCCGCCGATGACGAGCAACTACCACTGGGAGACCGAGATGGTCGCGGTAGTCGGCACAGGCGGCTACAAGATCCCGGCGGCGAACGCCAACGAGCATATCTGGGGTTACGCGGTGGGCCTGGACATGACCCGGCGTGATTTGCAGCAGGTCGGCAAGGACAAAGGCAGGCCCTGGACCTTCGGCAAGGATTTCGATCAGGCCGCTCCGATCGGCGCCATCACTCCCGCCTCGAAGAGGGGCCACCCGAAAAAAGGCAAGCTCTGGCTCAAGGTAAACGGCGAGCTTCGCCAGAACTCGGACATCGACAAGATGATCTGGAGTGTGCCCGAGCAGATCGCATTTCTCACGCAGTACTACACGCTCGAAGCGGGCGATCTCATCATGACGGGCACGCCGGCCGGCGTGGGCGCAGCCAAACCGGGGGATGAGCTTCTCGCAGGAATAGAGGGGCTCGGCGAGCTGCGGGTGAAAATCCTGCCGCCGCGATAACGGGAGGTTCCACATGAGCATCAAGCGCCATCCGTCGGGCAAACTCTTCAGCGCCGCAGTCGAGCACGGCGGCCTCGTCTATGTGGCAGGCCAGGTCGCGGACGATCTCACCCAAGGCGCCAGGGGCCAGACCGAGCAGGTGCTGAAGAAGATCGACGCAATCCTCGCCGCCTCGGGTACCGGCAAGTCGAAGATTCTTTCCGCCAACGTGTGGGTCACCGACATCCGCAACCGCGACGAGATGAACGCCGCCTGGACGGCGTGGGCCGATCCTACCAACCTGCCGGCGCGAGCTACGGTCGAGGCGAAGCTCGCGGACCCGCGCATGTTGGTCGAGATCATGGTGATCTGCGCCAAATAAGCGGGGCCCGCAGGCAGCTATTTTCTCCAGAACGCCGGCGTGATGACGATGAACAGCGTAAACAGCTCCAAGCGCCCGATCAGCATGGCGGCCGTGCACACCCAGGTTTGAAAATCGCTGAGCGACGCATACGTCGCCGCCGGCCCCACCAGGTTCAGCCCCGGCCCGGTATTGCAGATGCAGACGATCACCGCCGAAAAAGCCGTGATGATGTCCAGGCCCGAAGCCAGAAGCAGCATGGTCATGGCGACGACCGATCCTCCCCAGATCAGCATGAACGCCAGGACCGCGAAGATGATGTTGTTTTCCACCCTTTGGCCGGAAAGCTTGACGGGCAGATAGGCGCGCGGATGAATGATGGACATGAGCTCTCGCAGCGCCTGGCGAACCATCAGCTCGGCACGAATCATCTTGATGCCGCCGCCGGTGGAACCGGAACAGGTGGCGAAGCAGCACAGGAACAGCATCCACACCGGGGCGAAGACCGGCCAATGGTTGAAATCCGCGCTGGCAAAGCCGGCGGTCGTCGCCATCGAGACGACGTTGAACGCGCTGTGCCGTAGCGCCGTCCAGAAAGACGGATAGACCTGGTTGGCGAACAGGAAAAAGGCGATTCCAAACACCGACATCGCGAGCAGGGCGATGTATGCCCCCGCCTCGGGGTCCCTCCGGTAAGGCGCGAAGCTCTGCCTGCGGAACGCGAGGAAGTGGGTGCCGAAATTGATACCCCCGACGATCATGAAGAAGATCGCCGCAGCCTCGATCGCCGGAGAATTGAAATAGCCGAAGCCCGCATCGTGGGAGGAGAATCCGCCAAGGCTCAGAGTCGAGAACGAATGGACGATGGCGTCGAACCAGCCCATGCCCACGGCTTTGAACACCAGCATGCAGGCGAGCGTCATCAGCGCGTAGACCAGCCACAGCCCCTTGGCGGTTTCGGTGATGCGCGGGGTGAGCTTGGTGTCCTTCATCGGCCCGGGGGTCTCGGTCCTCATGATCTGGCTCCCGCCGATCCCGAGCAGCGGCAGGATCGCGACCGCGAGAACGATGATCCCCATTCCGCCCAGCCATTGCAGCTCACAGCGCCACAGGTTGATCGAAGGCGGCAGCTTGTCCAGATCCGATAGAACGGTCGAACCCGTCGTGGTCAGAGCCGCGACCGTCTCGAAGTAGGCGTCCGTGAAACTGAGCTCAGGCATGTAAATCAAAAGGGGCAGCGTGGAGAACGCTGGGAGAACCGTCCAGACCAGCGCTACCAGCAGAAACCCGTCGCGGGTTTGCAGCTCGGCCTGCCTTGCGCGGGTCACCACCCACAATACAGCTCCGCTCACAAAGGTGATCAGCACGGCCTCCTCGAACGCATGCTGCGCCGCGTCGCCGTACACGAACGATACGCAAAGAGGCAGCAGCATGGCGAGCGAGAAGACGACGATCAGGACGCTCAGCACGTTGAGAACGGAAAACGGCCTGACCATGGTGCGCTGGAGTCCGGTCAGACGAAGCCGACGCTGACCTCGAAGAGTTTCTCCACCTTGGGCAGGAGCTTTTTGTCGGTGACGAAGACGATCAGGTGGTCCTCGGCCTGCACGACGGTGTCGTGATGGGCCATGATCACTTTGTCGCCGCGGACGATCGCGGCGATCGCGGCGCCCCTGGGCAGGTCGATTTCCTCGATTTTCCGGCCGACGCAGCGGCAGGAGTTGCGATCTCCGTGCACCACCGCCTCGAGCGCCTCCGCTACGCCGCGCCGCAGGCTGTGTACCCGGGTGACATGGCCGCGCCGGACGTGAGCGAGCAGCGTGCCGATGGTTGCCTGCGCCGGTGAGATCGCGATATCGATCTGACCGGCCTGCAGCAAATCGACGTAGGAGCGACGGTTGATGAGCGCCACGACGCGGCGTGCACCCATGCGCTTGGCAAGCAAGCAGGACATGATGTTGTTCTCGTCGTCATTGGTGACCGCGACGAAGAGGTCCATGTCGGAGACGTTTTCGGCCCCCAGGAGCCCTTCATCGGTGACGTCTCCCTGCAACACGAGCGCCCGATCGAGGCGGGTGGAGAGTACCTCGCAGCGCCTCTTGTCGTACTCGATGATCTTGACCGCATAGTCGCCCTCGATCGCCCGTGCGAGACGCAATCCGATGTTGCCGCCCCCGGCGATCATGACTCTCCTTACCGCTTGATCCATGCGCCGCAGCTCGTGCATGACCTGGCGGATGTCTTCCGTCGCGGCCAGGCAAAACACTTCGTCTCCGGCCTGCACCACGGTGTCGCCTTCGGGGAGGATCGGGCTGTCGCCGCGGAATATCGCCGCGATGCGCGTATCCACCGACGGGATGTGTTTCTTCAAGTCCTTCAGCGGGTGACCGACCAGGGGGCCGCCCTGGAACGCCCGCACTGCGACCAAGCTCACCTTGCCGTGAGCGAACTCGAGCACCTGCAGCGCTTCCGGAAATTCGATGAGCTTGACGATGTAGTCGGTAAGAATCTGCTCCGGACAGATCGCCAAATCCACGTCAAAGCAGTCCGGACCGAGCACGCGCTCGTTGGAAAGATAGTCGGTGGCGCGCAAGCGGACGATGCGGGTTGGGACGTTGAACAGCTGCTGTGCCAGCTTGCATGCGACCAAGTTGGTCTCGTCGCTCTGCGTTACCGCAATCATCATGTCGCAGTCCTCGATACCCGCCTCGACCAGCACCGAGGGGTGCGCGGCGCTGCCGAGCACGGTGCGCAAATCCAGGCGGTCCTGGAGGCTGCGCAGCCTCGTGCCGTCGGTATCCACGACCGTAATGTCGTTGGCTTCGGACACCAGGTTTTCGGCGACAGATGAGCCGACTTGGCCAGCGCCGAGGATTACGATTTTCAAGGCGGAAATCCGCGCAAAAAAGCACGCATTTTATGCCGACTTGTATCCCGAGTCAGTCTTCTTTTCGCCCGGCGAGAATCCCGAGCGCTTTCAACTTGCGGTACAAGTGTGTGCGCTCGAGGCCGCTTCGTTCGGCGACGCGCGCTATGGAGCCGTTCACCTGTGCGAGATGATGCTCGAAGTAGGTTCGCTCGAAGGCCTCGCGGGCCTCGCGCAGGGGGAGATCGAGCGACAGGTCGGTCTCCGCGGAGCGGCGTGCGAACTGCAGCAGCACCCGTTCCGCGTCCGCGACACCTATCTCCTCCTCCAAGCTGGTGAGCGCCAAGTTACGCACTGCTGCGGCGAGATCCTCGAGGTTGCCCGGCCAGGTGAAATAGCGCAGGACGTTGAGGGCACCGGTGGAAAAGTTTCGCGGCGGGCAAAAGCGTGTTTCCACCAACTGCGCGAGCATGAGGCTTGCGATCTCGGGAATGTCCTCCGGATGCTCACGAAGAGCTGGAAGCGCGATGACGATTCCCGCGAGCGCTTGCATCAAGGCAGCGTCGAATCCCTGCGATTCCACCAGGTGTTTCGGCTCCTCCGCGGTGAAAGATACAACTTGCACGTTGCTTTTTTCCGCGCGCGCCGCGAGAAACGCCAGGTGCTTCTGCTGGTTCCTGGACAGCATCGCGAGTTCCCCGACGAACAGCACGCCGCTGGAAACCTGCTGCAGCAAATCCTGAGACGCCTCGTTGAGGGCGTGCGCCGCGTCGATCCAGGGCGCGTTGGGCTGCTGCAGATAGCGTGCGTAGAGCTCCGGCATCACACCCCTTTCGCCGCGCAGCAGCACCGCTGCGCCGGCAGCAGAGATCCGCGCCAAGCGCTTCTTCAACTCGGTGATGACCATCGAGCGGCCGAAATTCGCGATGCTGAGCGGCATCACGGCGCGCGCCTCCCCGGCGCGCAGTGCACGCTTCACGGTTGCGAGCAGCTTCTGCAGCGCGATCGGTTTTTCCAGGAAATCCATTGCGCCGATGCGTGTCGCCTCCACGGCCGTGTCAATAGTGCCGTGACCCGACATCATGATCACCGGCATGGTGAGCTGGCCCCCGGTGGCCCATTCCTTGAGGAGCGTGATACCGTCCGCGTCCGGCATCCAAATATCGAGCAACACGAGGTCCGGTCGTCTCTGCGCGCGCAACGAGCGCGCCGCGGTGGCATTCTCGGCAAGCTGCACCGAGTGTCCCTCGTCGGAGAGGATTTCCGATAACAGCTCCCGGATCCCGACTTCGTCGTCAACGACCAGTATCTGTGCCATGGTCGATCAGGCAGCAAGCGGAAGCGAAATCCGCACCGCTGCGCCGCGACCCCCTTCCTTCCCAATGCGGTTCTCTATCCGAACGGTGCCGTGATGTTCGTCGATGATCCGCTTTACGATGGCCAGCCCCAATCCCGTCCCTTTGGGCTTGGTGGTGACATAGGGCTCGAATGCTCCGTTGATGATGGCCTCGGGGAACCCGCAACCGTTGTCGCTGATTCGCAGCCACACATGGTCGCCCGAGAGCTCGGTCGACACTTCGATTTTTGGGTCGCTACTTCCGAAAAGCGCGTCCTGGGCGTTTTGCAGCAGATTGTGGATCACCTGTCGCAGACGGTCGGGGTCACCACGCACCAGCGGAACGTTCTTGTGGAGGTTCGCCTGAATCCGAGTTCCGGACTGTTCGTACAAGGCAAGCACCTCTGCAACGAGTCGGTTCAGATCCAGTCCGCCCAGTTGCGGCGGGGGCGTGCGGGCATAGTCGCGGAAATCATCAACCATGTTCTTCATGGCGGTGACCTGCGCGACGATGGTCTCCGTTGCGTGGTCGAGCGCGCGCGCCGCCTCAAGCGAAAGTTTGTCGCCGAGTTTCGCCTGCAGTCGCTCCGCGGCGAGCTGGATCGGCGTGAGCGGATTCTTGATCTCGTGAGCGAGCCTGCGCGCGACCTCGCCCCAGGCGGTCGCGCGCTGCGCCGCGATCAATTGCGTGACGTCGTCGAATACCACGACGTAGCCACCCCCACCTGTCTCGGGCAGCGGCGAACCCCGTACGAGAATCACTGCCCCGCGCTCGCGCATCTCGATCTGCTGCTGCCACGCGGTTCCTCTGTGTTGTTTGAACTCCGCTTGCAACATTCGAGCAAACTCAGCGAGCGTGTGCCAATTTTCGAGCTCCAGTCCGATCAGGGCCGCAACGTCCTCGTGCAAGATGCTGCCCGCCCCGCTGTTTGCGATCCTGAGGATGAGTCCATGATCGAAAACGAGTACACCCGCCGACAGATTGGCGAGAACGCTCTCCAGGTACGCCTTGGCGGTTTCGAGCTGCGCCTGATTGAGCAGGGCGATGCTCTGCGCCTCGCCCAGCTGTTGAGTCATGCTGTTGAACGACTGCGTAAGGATGCCCAGCTCGTCGCGGCTCGTGACCCGAGCGCGGCGCGAGAAATCGCCGCGCGCCACCGCCTGGGTGCCCTCGGCGAGCACGGCGAGCGGTTTCGACAGGCGCCGCGACAGCAGGAACGCGAGTGCGATCGCCGAAAGCAAAGCGAGCAACAGCGTCAAGGTCAGCGTGAGAATGTAAATCTCCTTCAGCCCCTGGCGAGACAGCGACAATTCCTTGTATGCACGATACACGCTTTGCACTGATTCGCCTTGTTCGGCGAGCGTCTGTGGCACCCAGTGCGTGAGCTGCAGCAAGCGCGGCTCGTCGGCGCGCCCTGGATTCTCCAGGGACACGATCACGCGCAGCAAGAGTCCCTTGTCGCCCACCGGCTCGACCACGCCATAACCGCGCACCTGCCGTGCGTCGCGCAATGCCTGTGTGCCCGGGCTAGGCGGCACGGGCTTCCCGGCCTCCCGGCTCGCCCTCGCGAGCACCTGTCCACCTTCGGTCATGAGCCACGCTTCCTCGACGTACGCCTGCTCGCGCAAACGGGCAAGCGCGGCAGGCTGCTCGCGCCTCGGGGTCTCGGAGAGATCGAGCGCCATCACATGGGCCTTGAGAAGCAGTTCGTTCAGCATGACGTCGAGCGCCGCCCGGCCGAGATTCAGGCCCCCTTCAAGCGCGCGCTCGACGCGCACGTCGAACCAAGATTCAATGCTCTTCGCGAGGAACTGCAGCGACACGGTATAGACGAGGAGCCCCGGGACCACTCCCACCAGCGCAAACATGACGAGCACCCGAAATGTCAGCAGCGAACCGAACACCTTGGCACGGCGCTGCCGCGCGAGGATCGCCAACTGGTACACCACGAGCCCGAGGAGGGCCAGAGCAATCGCCGCGTTCACCCCGAGCAGCAGCGGATAGTGCTCGGCGAAGAGCGGCGAGTTGGCTGTCGCCGCGGCAAGCAGGAACAGTAAAATGCCGCCGAGTGCGGCGCTGGCGATGAGCACGTAGGTCATCGGGCCTCCTGCACCGGCGCAAGCGGGGTGAACCGAAATCGCTTCCAATCAGACGCCAGCGTCCACTCGCGGTTGGTGACGGCACTCACGCGGAATGGCGTCGGCAGCTGAGCCGGATCAAGGCGCAGACGCACCGCTGCAACGTAGGCTCGGCCGTTGTCGACCTGATCCTGTCCCAGCACCGGCCAGCCGTGAACCCTGCCGAGTGCTTCCAGCGCCTCGGCGAGCGTGGGGAAGTTCTGATACAGCGTCCCGCTCGATAGCCGGTACTGTTGCGCAAGGGGGAGATAGGAAAGCCGTAGCTCCAGCTTTTCGGAGGCGGTTTTCTCGTCGAACCAGTACCATCGCCGCCGTGTCAGCTGGAACTCCACGAGGAAGCCGAGTGATACGCCGCTGTTCAGGGCCTCTAGGAGCGGCGCGGTCAGATCAAGGTGAAAATCCGCGTTCAGGAAATAGCGCGTCTCGGCGATCTCCAAGCCCGCGTTGTTAACCTGGATCGGCTGGGCCAGCGCCGACGCGACGAAGCTTCCCGCGAGCGCGGTCATGAATCGACGCAAGCTTGTCTTCATTCTTCAGCTTGAACGGTGGTTTTTCTTAAGCAAGGCGTAGAAGAAACCGTCGCTATGGGCGCTCGGCAGGATCTGGCCGTCCAAGGGTAGTGGGGTCCGTTTGTCATTCCCGGCGAGCCCCGGCAGGGGAAGCATTTCAGCTTCCGGGTGCCGCAGAAGAAAATTGTCCACCTGAGCGCCGTTCTCCTCGGGAAACACCGAGCACGTGGCGTACAACAATTTACCATCGGGGGCGAGTACCTGCCATAAAGCATCCAGCAGTTCTGCCTGCACGCGGCCGAACTCGAGTGCATCGGTCCTGCGACGCAGCCATTTGATGTCGGGATGGCGCCGCACCACGCCCGATCCCGAGCAAGGCGCATCCAGAAGAATGCGGTCGAAAGGCCTTCTCTCCCAGAAAACCTCCGGCTTGCGACAATCGCCCACCACGATTTTCGCCGAGAGCCTCAGTCTGGAGAGATTTTCGGTGATCCGCTGCGCCCGCACGCCGTCCGCGTCCACTGCGAGAAGCTCGCAGTCGGCAAGCTCGAGCAGGTGTCCGGTCTTGCCACCTGGCGCCGCGCAGGCATCGAGCACTCGCATTCCGTCGCGAACATCCAGAAGGGGGCCGGCCCGCTGAGCGCCCGCGTCCTGCACCGAGACCTCGCCTGCAGCAAAACCCGGGAGCCGCTCGACCCGGCAAGGTTTTTCGAGCAGGACCGCATCTTGTCCGAGTCCCCGCGCAGGAATTTCAGCCCGGTCCAGTTTCTCCAGATAGGCCTTCGCAGAAAGTCGCCGCCGGTTCACCCTCAAAACCATTGGCGGATGTCGGTTCGACTCCAAAAGGACGGACTCCCACTCGTACGGATACGCGCGGCGCAACGTGTCGATCCACCATTGTGGATGGCGGTAACGGCCAGATTCGGTAGCCTCGATCTCCGCGAGCAGTTCGGGCATGCGACGCTGAAAGTTGCGCATCACCGCGTTGACCAGCCCCTTCGCGCGTGCGTGCCCGAGCAAAGCAGCCGCCTCCACCGCCTGATGCACGACTGCGTGTGCGGACTTCGGCCGGGAGGCGAGCTCCGCGAGCGCGGTGAGCAGCAACCCACGCACTGGGGAATCCGTGAGAGGTTTCTGCAGGAGTCGCTCGAGGGCCACGTCGACCACCCCGTAGCTCCGCAGCGCGTTATAGCAAAGATCCTGTGCTGCGGCAGCGAGTGTCTGCGCCGGCGCGCGGCGTTTCAGGTCGGCGAGCGCAGTGTTCAAGCTCTCCCCCCCGGAGACGCGCCCGATGGCTTCCGCGGCGGCAACAAAGGCCTGTGCGAGGGAAGGGCCGGCGGAAACGGTGGGCACGGATGCACCGCGCAAGGTTACGGGCGTTACGTGCATTATAGGCGCAGTGCGCTTGAGCTCACTGGCTACTGGGCTTCGAACCGCTCGCCAGCGGAAAGCGGAAATCCTCTGAGGAAGTCGGCGGCGACTAGTCGTTTTCCCCCCGACCGCTGCAACTCGGTTATGACCAGAGCACCTTCCCCGCAGGCGACACACAATCCGCCCGGACCCGCGTTCAGTATCTCACCCGGATCCCCCCGCCCGGTTGCGGTAGCGCAACGCCAAATCTTGAGCTCCACCCCGCGCGTGCGTGCATCCGCGCCCGGTGACGGATTGAGTGCGCGAACCCGGCGGGTCACCGTCAGCGCGCTCTCGCGCCAGTCCACGCGCGCCTCGCGCCTGTCGAGCTTGGCTGCATACGTCACCCCCTCGGCTGATTGCGGTATCGCCTTGACCACACCGGCTTGCAACTCATCCAGAGCCCGCACTAAGAGTTTCGCGCCAAGTTCAGCGAGCCGATCTTGCAGCGTTCCCAGGGTGTCGTCTTCGAGAATTGGAACTTTTTCCTGCATCAGCACTGGGCCTGTGTCGAGTCCAGTGTCCATCTGCATGATCGATATTCCGGTGTCCCGATCACCGGCAAGCAGTGCCCGCTGAATGGGCGTTGCGCCGCGCCATCGCGGCAACAGGGACGCGTGAATATTGATTGCCCCGTACCGAGGAAGCTCGAGCACTGGTTGCGGCAGAATCAACCCATAAGCGGCAACCACGATGACGTCGGCTCCGAAGCCTTTGAGTTCCGCTTGTGCAGGCGCCTCGCGCAGATTCATGGGTTGGCTTACCCGAATGCCTTGCGCTGCGGCCAGCTTCTTCACTGGTGATGGTGCCAGCGCAAGACCGCGCCCGGTAGGTCGGTCCGGCTGAGTCATCACGCCGACTACGCGGTGCCGGGACTGGAGGAGGGTCTCAAGGCAGCGTGCCGCGAACTCTGGAGTGCCGGCGAATAGGACGTTCACGGAAGCGACACCCGCCTAAGGCTTGCGCGAAAGGCAGCGCTCCAACCCTGCCTCAGGCTGTCTTGCGGAGCTGTTTTTGAAGTTTCGCCTTGATGCGCTGCTGTTTGAGGCGCGACAGATAGTCGACGAAGATTTTACCCTCAAGGTGATCCATTTCGTGCTGGATGCAGACCGCGAGGAGTTTCTCTGCGACGAGGGTAAAGGATTCTCCGCCCAGGCCAAGCGCGCGCACCGTCACGCGCTCGGCACGCTCCACCGGCTCGTAGATTCCTGGAACCGACAGGCAGCCCTCCTCGCGATACTGAATGCCCTCGCTGTTGACGATCTCCGGATTAATTAAAGCCAGCAGCTCGTTTCGGGTCTCGGAGGCGTCAATGACGATCACCCTTTGGTCCACGTCAACCTGCGTCGCCGCTAGTCCCACCCCCGGCGCCGCGTACATAGTCTCGGCCATGTTCCGGACCAA
>Ga0184619_10000107_pt1 | contig 26174 bp, 23 predicted proteins | sample PLM0_60_b1_FD_133146 | JGI IMG/M metagenome (GOLD analysis project Ga0184619, IMG submission 133146) | Groundwater sediment microbial communities from an aquifer in East River, Colorado, USA - PLM0_60_b1 | ecosystem: Environmental > Terrestrial > Soil > Riparian zone | place: USA: East River...
AACGCCGGCCTGACGCGCGACGGGGTGCTGGCGCGCATGACCGACGACGACTGGCGCGCGGTGATCGAGACGAATCTGGGCAGCGTCTTCTACACCTGCCGCGCAGCGGTGCGGGGGATGATGAAGCGCCGCTCTGGAGCGATCGTGAACGTTTCGAGCATCGTCGGCCTGCGCGGGAACTGGGGACAGACGAATTACGCGGCGTCCAAGGCCGGAATCATCGGCTTCACGAAGTCGCTCGCCCGCGAGCTCGGCAGTCGAGGGGTGCGCGCCAACGTCGTCGCGCCTGGATACATCGACACGAGATTGACCGACGTTCTGCCGGAAGATGCACGCGGCGCAATGCTCGCTAACACCCCACTCGGCAAGCTCGGAGACCCGGAGGACGTCGCCGGAGCGGTACGGTTCCTATGTTCCGACGAGGCCTCGTTCATAACGGGCGAGGTGCTGCTCGTCGACGGAGGATTGGGAATGTGATGCCTCATGCAGGGACAATCAGATGGGTTCGAGGGCGGAGCCGAGCTTTGCTCGAGCGCAGCCCAAGTTCTGGTGTCGCGCAGGCAGGTGTGAAGGAGGGGGCTCACGGGGGAACCCTGGGTTCCCCCGTGCTGGGAGGATTGGGAATGTGAGCAACTATTCGCGAAATGGGCGGCGCCGGGTGGTCGTCACAGGCATGGGCGCGGTCTCACCGCTCGGCAACGACGTCGAGTCGTCCTGGGAGAACCTGACAGCCGGTCGCTCCGGAGCGGCCACGATCGAGCAGTGGGACGCGAGCGCGTACCCCGTCACCTTCGCCTGCGAGCTCAAGGATTTCGATCCCAAGAACTGGATCGACCACAAGCAGGCTCGGCGCATGGACCGGTTTGCGCAGATGATCGTCGCAGCGGCGCGCCAGGCCGAGGAGGATTCCGGGTTCCAGGTCGAGCCCGAGGCGGAGCGGGTCGGCGCCTCGATCGCGACCGGCATCGGCGGACTGCAGGCGTTCCAGGACTGCTATGACGTGCTGCTCGCGCGCGGGCCGGACCGCGTCAACCCGTTCTCGATCCCCCAGATCATCCCGAACATGGGCGCCGCCTGGGTCTCGATGGAGCTCGGGACGCGCGGCCCGCTCTCGTCGCAGTGCACCGCGTGCGCGGCGTCGAACATGGCGATCGGAGAAGCGGCAGACATGATCCGCCTCGGCCGGGCCGACGTCGTCTTCGCAGGCGGCACTGAGGCCGGGATCACGCCCGTGGGAATCGCCGGCTTCAGCGCCATGCGCGCGCTGGCTCGTCGGAACGACGAGCCCGAGAAGGCAAGCCGGCCCTTCGACGCCGGGCGCAGCGGGTTCGTGATGGGTGAGGCCGGAGCCGTGATCGTGCTCGAAGACCTGGAACATGCCCGTGCGCGCGGAGCCAAGATGTATGCGGAACTGCTCGGCTACGGCCTCTCATCCGATGCCGCGCACGTGACCGAGCCCGATCCGAGCGGGGCGAACCCTGCACGGGCGATGGACATGGCCTTCCGCGATGCGGGCATCTCGCCGGGCGAGGTCGACTACATCAACGCCCACGGGACCTCGACGCCGCTCGGCGACGCGAGTGAGACGAAGGTGATCAAGATTGCGCTCGGCGAAGAGGTGGCGCGGCAGACGCCTGTCTCCTCAACGAAAGGAGCGACAGGGCACTGCCTCGGCGCGGCAGGCGCCATCGAGGCGATTTTCACGATCCTCGCCGTAAACAAGAACGTGTTGCCGCCGACGATCAACTACGAAACACCCGATCCGGCGTGTGACCTTGACTACATCCCTAACGAGGCTCGCGATGCCGACGTCAAGGTCGGCGTCTCGAACTCGTTCGGCTTCGGCGGGCACAACGCGTGCATCGTCCTGCGGGAAGTCGTCGACTAGCGGGGCATTTTCGGCGTAAACCCGGCACACACGCGTGCGTTTTTCCCCGCTAGGCTCGTCGCGGGGAGGAGGCCGGGTACACCATGACTAGGCTTCAGCGCCATGGCCGTGCAACAGTGGGCAACCTTTGACTGCTACGGGACGCTGATCGACTGGAACCTCGGCATCCGGCGGGAGCTCGAGCGGCTCTTCGGAGTCGCGGCCGCCCCGCACCTGCTCGACCGCTATCACGAAATCGAGCGGGAGCTCGAGTCGGCGCCGTTCAACACCTACCGGGAAGTGTTGACGCTCGCACTGGAGCGGCTCGCGCAAGAAGAGAGCATCCAGCTGCCCGAAGGAGAGGCCGGAGCGCTCGGCCGCTCGCTACCCGACTGGCCGCCCTTTCCCGAGGTCCCGTCCGCGCTTGCCGAGCTCCGTGAGCGTGGCTGGCAGCTGGCGATCCTCTCGAACTCCGATCGCGATCTGATCGCCGCCTCGCAGCGGCTGCTCGGTGTGCCGTTCGACCTGGCGATCGTGGCCGAGGACGTCGAGTCCTACAAGCCCGCGCACCGGCACTGGGAGCGCTTCTTCGAGGCGACGACGGCCGACCGCGAGCGGCATGTCCACGTGGCCGCGAGCCTCTTCCACGACATCGCCCCCGCGCACGAGCTCGGGTTGCGCTCCGTCTGGATCAACCGGCTCGGCGAGCCTGCGGACCCAGAGCCTGACAGAGAGCTGCCCGATCTCTCGGGTCTCCCGGACACGCTCGGCGGATTGGTGCCGGCATGAGCACAGAGGCTCGTGTGCGGCCGCCCGAGGCCGGCGAGGCCGAGCCCGTCGCCGAGCTCCTGAACGAACACTCGCGCCGCATTCACGGGACCGATAACACGACAGTGGCGCAGCTTCAGCAGTACTGGGAGTCGCCCGACGTCCACTTTCCCGACGACGTCCGCGTCGTCGAGAAGGGCGGCAGGCTGGTCGGCTACGCCGACATCGGCGTCTGGGGGGAACACACGTGGCTCGATCTCCGCGGATTGGAGCCGGAGCCGCTCCAACCCTTGCTGGCGGCAATCGAGGCTCGAGCGGCCGAGAAGAAGCCCGGCGCGAACCTGATCGGCTATCTCGAGGAGAAGGATCAGCTCGCGCGCGTGACCTTCGATCGCGCCGGCTATAGCGTGATTCGCCACTCCTTCCGGATAGAGATCGAGCTCGACGACCCGGTCCCCGAGCCTGTCTGGCCGGAAGGGACCTCCGTGCACACTCTGCGCGAAGGAGAAGAGAAGCGGGTGCACGACGCGCACATGGAGTCGTTCGCAGATGCGTGGTTGTTCACGCCGGAGCCCTTTGACCAATGGTCTCACTGGTTCGTCAACGATCCTGCGTTCGATCCCACGCTCTGGTATCTCGCCGACGCCGGCACCGACCTGGCGGGAATCCTGATCGGAAACGTGTCCCAGACCGAGCCCGACCTGGGCTGGGTGCGAATCCTGGGTGTCGTTCCCGGATACAGGCGACGCGGAATCGCTCAGGCCCTACTCCGGCAGGCCTTCGCCGAGTTCCGGCGCCGCGGTCTCAAACGCGGCGGCCTCGGCGTCGATGCGCAAAGCCAGACCGGCGCCGTGGAGCTTTACGAGCGGGCCGGCATGCACGTTGCCCGAACCGGCCTGCAACTGGAGAAGGTGATCGACCCGTGATCGGCAATAATCGAAGCGCTGTGGCCGCCCCACGAATCGACGTCTCGATCGAGCACAAGAACCTGCCGGATGAGTCGCGGGACGAAAAGCCGCACCCCAATACCTGTCCCGCCTGCGGCTCGCACTATCGGGAGGACGAGCTGGAGCGAAATCTTCGCGTCTGTCAGCACTGCGGTCACCACTTCCCAGTCAAGGCGCGCACACGGATCGCTCAGCTCGCCGATGACGGCGTCTTCGAGGAGGAAGCGGCCGAGCTCCGCTCCGAAGACCCTCTCGGCTTCTTCGACCTTCGGCCCTATACGGAGCGCCTGGCCGAGGCTGAGATCTCGACGGGCCTGGGCGATGCAATGGTGATCGGGCGCGCCGCGATCGAGGAGCAGAAGTGCCAGCTCGCGGTCATGGATTTCTCGTTCATGGGCGGATCGATGGGGAGCGTCGTCGGCGAGAAGCTCTCTCGCGCCTGCGAGGCTGCGGTGGATCGTGAGGTGCCGCTCGTGGCCGTGACGGCGTCGGGCGGCGCTCGCATGCAGGAGGGGATCCTCTCGCTGATGCAACTACCGAAGACGGTGTGCGCGGTCGAGGATCTCCGCGACGCACGCTGCGGCTTCATCAGCGTGATGACCCACCCGACGACGGCGGGAGTCCTCGCCAGCTTCGCGAGCCTTGGCGACGTGATCGTGGCCGAGCCCGGCGCCCTGCTCGCCTTCACGGGGCCGAGAGTCGTTCAGCAGACCACCCGCGAGAAGCTCCCAGACGATTTCGGGCTCGCGGAGTCGAACCTTCGTTACGGCCATCTCGACGCGATCGTGCCGAGGGGCGAGCTCCGCTCCTTTCTCGGGCGAGCCCTGAGGCTCTTCACCAATGCCAGGTGAAGCCGAGCGCCATTTGCGCGAGCGGCTGAACCGGCTCCGAGGGCTGCCGCTCCTCCGCGGCACGCGGCTCTCGGGCGAGCTCGAGCGGCTGCAGCGCCAACTCGACCGCATCGAGGCCGAGCCCACGGACGAGGAGATCTGGCGTTCCGTCGAACTGGCCCGTCATTCGCAAAGGCCCTACACCCTCGACTACATCGAGCGCCTGTTCGAGGACTTCATCGAGCTGCACGGAGATCGGGCCCGGGCAGAAGATCCCGCGCTGGTCACCGGCCTCGGTCGTTTCCAGGGGAAGACGGTGGCGCTCATCGGCCAGCAGAAGGGGCGAGACATCAACGAGCGCACAAGGCGCAACTTCGGCATGCCGCATCCGGAGGGCTACCGCAAGGGCATGCGCGTGATGGAGATCGCGCAACGCCACCAGTTTCCGCTCGTCACGTTCCTCGACTCGCCCGGCGCATATCCGGGGGTCGCCGCCGAGCAGCATGGACAGGGTGGTGCGATCGCCCGCTCGCAGGCGCTGATGGCGCGCATCACCGTGCCGATCGTCGCCTGCGTGATCGGGGAGGGCAACTCCGGGGGCGCGATCGCAATCGGCCTGGTCGACCGCGTGCTGATGCAGGAGAACGCGATCTACTCAGTGATCACGCCCGAGGGCTGCGCGGCGATCCTCTGGCGTGACGCCGGCGAGGCGCGCAAGGCGGCAGCGGCCTTCAAGCCCGATGCCGTCCACTGTCAGGAGCTCGGTGTGATCGACGAGATCGTCAAGGAGCCTGAGGGCGGCGCCCATCTGAACCCCGACGAGGCCGCGCGCCTCCTCCGCGAGGCTCTCGGCCGGACGCTGGACGAGCTCGGGGTCATTCCAGGCGAGGAGCTTCGTGAACAGCGGCGCGACCGCTATCGCAGAGTGGGTATCTACACGGCCAGAGCGGTCGAAACCGCTAACCAAAGCGCTTCCTGAGCGTTCTCCACAGCTCTGCCCCGCTCGATTCATCCCCAGATTCCACAGCGTTTTCCCCCGGTTCTCCAACAACGCGCCGAGGCCGGCTGACGCCGGCCTCGAGCGCTGACCCCCTGGTGTAGGGATAAGTTTTTCAGGACGTAGTTGTCCTATTTCTTGGCCTTATATGACCGGGTGGCCAAACTTGAAACATGGCGTGTCCAGTATGAATTCCGCCGTGTCGACCGGTCAGCTCCGACGGGCCCTACAGGCGGTGCCCTAGATGGCGAAACTTGCGGAGTACCGCAAGAAGCGGGACCCGAAGAAGACCCCCGAGCCGTTCGGGGGCAAGAAGCGCGGTCGGGAGCCGATCTTCGTCGTCCAGCGGCACGATGCCCGGCGCCTCCACTACGACTTTCGGCTCGAGCGAGACGGCGCCCTCGCCAGCTGGGCGGTGCCGAAGGGCGTGCCGCTCGAGCCGGGGCAGCAGCATCTGGCGGTCCACGTCGAGGATCACCCGCTCGAGTACGGGAGCTTCGAGGGCGAGATCCCGAAGGGCGAGTACGGGGCGGGCACCGTCGAGATCTGGGACCGGGGTACCTACGAGCTCGTCGAGGAGAAGCGCAACGGAGGGCTGACCGTGCGGCTGCACGGAAAGCGGCTGGACGGCACCTACGCGCTCGTGCCGGCGAAGCTCTCCGGCGACCCGAAGAACTGGCTGATCATCCGGAAGAAGGACGAGACCGCCGCCGCGCGCACTCCACGCAGATACCAGCCGATGCTCGCGACCCTCGCGGAGGAGGTGCCCAAGGGCGACGACTGGATCTTCGAGATCAAATGGGACGGCTATCGGATCGTTTCGACGGTCGCCGGTGGCGAGCCCGAGCTCCGAACCCGGAAGGACCAGGACTACACGCAGCGCTTCGAGAACGTGGCGAAGGAGCTCGCGAAGGCTCTCAAGACTCCCGACTGCGTCGTCGACGGCGAGGTCTGCGCGCTCGATGAGGAGGGGCGCCCGAGCTTCTCGGCGATGCAGCAGGGCAAGCGTGGCACACCGATCGTCTACTACGTCTTCGACTTATTCGAGGTCGAAGGCGAGCCGATCATCGAGCTGCCTCTGGAGGAGCGGCGGAAGCGGCTCGAGCGGCTTCTGGACAAGCGCAACAAGACCGTTCGCCTCTCCGAGAGCTTCGACGACGGGAACGCGCTGCTCTCGGCGGCGGAGCAGCAGGGACTCGAGGGGATCATGGCGAAGCGCCTCGGGTCGCGGTACCTGCCGGGAAGGCGAACGCGCGACTGGCTCAAGATCAAGGGCCACGGCCGCCAGGAGTTCGTGATCGCCGGTTATACGCGAGGACAGGGCCGCCGCTCGGGCACCCTGGGCTCGCTTGTGCTCGGGATGTACGAGGGCGGCGAGCTCGGCTATGTCGGGAACGTCGGGACCGGATTCAACGACAAGGAGATCGAGCGCCTGCTCAGCAAGCTGAAGCCGCTGGAGCGGGACGCGCCGCCGTTTCGGAACGTGCCCAAGATGCCGAGAGTGCGCAAGGGCGACGTCGTCTGGGTCGAGCCGAAGCTCGTTGCCGAGGTCGAGTTCGCGGAATGGACGCACGACGGCCGTCTGCGCGCGCCCGCCTACAAGGGCCTCCGGGAGGACAAGGACGCGACCGAGGTTCGCCGTGAGGAGCCGATGGCCACGGAGATTCGGAAGGGCAAGCGCGTGCTCAAGCTGTCGAACGTCGACAAGCTCTTCTGGTCAGAGCAGGGGATCACGAAGGGCGACCTGCTCTCGTATTACCAGCGGGTCGCGCCCGTGGTCGTCCCGCATCTCAAGGACCGTCCGTTCACGATGAAGCGCTACCCCGACGGCTGGCAGGGCAAGTTCTTCTTCCAGAAGGACGCTCCCAAAGGCATCCCGGACTGGATCCCGACCGCGCCGATCGTCGTCGCGACCCGCGACCAGCCGCGGCAGAAGAGGCGGATCGAAGCGCCGCTCGTGAACGACGAGCTCGCCCTGCTCTGGATGGTGAACATGGGCTGCATCGACCTCAACACCTGGTATTCGCGGATCGACAAGCCGGAGCGCCCGGACTGGGTGCTCTTCGATCTCGATCCTTCCCCGGATGTCGGTTTTCCCGAGACGATCGAGGTCGCGCTACTGGTGAAGCAGGCGCTCGACGTGCTCGAGCTCGAGAGCTTCGTGAAGACGAGCGGCTCGGAGGGGATTCACATTCTCGTGCCGATCGCACGGCGCCACACGTACGCGGATACTCGTCAGTTCTCGGCGATCATCGCCGGCGCGCTGGCGCGGACGCACCGCGGGCTGGTGACGACGGAGTGGTCGAAGGCGAAGCGCCGGGGGGTGCTCATCGACTCGAACCAGAACGGCGAGGGCAAGACGATCGCCTCCGTCTATTCGGTGCGCCCCAAGGCCGGCGCGCCCGTCTCGACGCCCCTGCGCTGGGACGAGGTGAACGACGAGCTGGATCCGGCCTCGTTCACGATGGAGGCCGTTCTCGAACGGGTCGAGAAGCACGGCGACCTCTTCAAGGGCGTGCTCGAGAACAAGCAGTCGCTCTCGGCGGCGCTCAAGGCGCTGCGCTGAACCGACGGCTCACTCGGCGCAAAAGCCGCTAGACCGCAGCCGCGGCGGGGGCGCGCTCGATGGAGAGCACGCGCTCGAGCGCCGCGACGCACTTCACGTCGAACGAGGTACCGCTCTCCGCCCGCAGGAGCGCAACAGCGCGCTCGTGCGGCCAGGCGTCTCGGTACACGCGCCGTGAAATGAGCGCGTCGTACACGTCGCAGACGGCGAGGATGCGGGCGTCGAAGGAGATCAGCGAGCCGTTGGCGCCGTGCGGGTAGCCCGACCCGTCGAGCCGCTCGTGATGATCTCGGACGAGCTGCCGGACGTTCTCGTCGAAGCCGAGGTCGATGAGCATCTTCTCTCCCCACTCGGGATGGCGCTTGACGACGGCGAACTCCTCATCGGTCAGGGGCCCCGGCTTCTGGAGGACCGCATCGGGGACGGAGAGCTTGCCGATGTCGTGGACGAGAGCTCCCGTGGCGAGTGCGCGCAGGCGCCCACCGGAGAGACCGAGCTCCTCGCCCACCTGGACCGCTCGAAGCGCGACCCGCCGCGTGTGCTCCTCGGTGTACGCGTCCTTCCTCGCCAGACAGAGAGTGAGTGCGCGGACCTGTGCGCCGAGGAACGTCTCCTCGGTGGTGACGAGGTCGGAGCCGCTGACGTCACCGACGAGTGGTCGCGACTGGGCGGCGCGCCGAAGGTCGAGCGCCACGGGGAGGGAGACGACGACGATGCCGAGCAGTTCCAGCCAGTGCCCGATCCACCAACCGAGCTCCATCCCGTTGAGCAACATTGCCGGGGGGAGGGCCGAGGCGAGCCAGACGAGTCCGATCGCGACGACGAGGTCGGACCGGCGACGTGTGAGCAGGAAGGTGCGTGTAGCGCGGAGCGTCAGCAATCCGAAGAGAGCCAGCCCGACCACGAGCACTGTCAGCGCCGCCGTGCTTCCCGGCGTCGGAACGCTGGGGACGGCGCTTGGAACGAGCATCCCGACCACCCCGACGGTCAGCACGGAACAGACCAAGACCGCCTGGAGCAGAAGTAGCGGCTTGACGTCTCGCGGCCGCCTCAGCGAGGGCAGCGCGGCCAGAGCAAGCACGGCTGCGCCGACCGGCAGTGTCGCGCCGCCGGTGAAGGCGACGACGCCGTTCATCCCGACCAGAATGCCCGGCGTCGCGATCCCGTGCAGGGCGAGCAGCGCCGCCATCGCCGTGAAGGCCGTTCCGATCAGGATCGTCCGAGCGTCACGCCGTCTGGCGCCTGCGATCGTCAAGGCGAATGCCGCCACGGATGCGGCCAAGGCCGTCAGGCCGACATCCTTGAAGTGAACCTCGGGCCCGAACATCACGTGCCGGTGCGCCAGGAGGGAGAGCACGCCGAGCGGGAGCAGGGCGATCAGGGCTCCGAAAGCCAGGCCGAGAGGCTCGGTTCTACTGCGCCGCATGCTTGAAGGGAATCGGGCGCGTGTCGGTCGCCCCCGTCCCTCGAACGAGGGATGTCTAGACCGCCGGAGCTCGGACGGAGTCGTAGATGAAGCCGATTTCGTCGAAGCCGAGCTTTCGATAGAGCCCTTGCGGCCAGTCGTCTCGATGGGCAAGCAGGAAGGTGAGGACGTTGCCCGCGTCGCGTGAAGCCTGGAGGGCGTGCGAGACAGTCGCCCGCGCAAGACCGCGGTTCCGGTACGGCTCGAGAGTCATCACCGCTTCGATCTGACCGGTTTGCCCGTCCGAGTACAGGTCGCAGTAGCTGACCAGCGCTCCGTCGACACGCGCCGCGAAGAAGCGCGTCGCGATCGCCTCCATCACGATCCGCTTGTTGTCGATGAGCTGCCGCACGACCTCGTTCTCCTGGCCGAACGGCTCGCTCCGAATGCCGTCGACCCAGATCGGCTCGAGCTCTTCGACCGAGACTTCCTCGACGGGTGAGGTCTCGGCTGGGCCGTCGGGCTCGCGGCGGGAGACCATCACGAGATCGCAGGAGACACCCCAGGCGAGGTTGCGGAAACCGGGCTCCAGGCGTGCGCCGACCTCGCCGGCATGGACCTCGACTTTGCGATGACGAAGGCCGGCTCCGCCGAGGATGCGATCGGCTTCGAGCGCGAGCAGCTCGGCTGAGGCCTCCCCGAGGTTGTCCTCGGCCACCAGGTAGTTGCGGCTCCAGACCCGCGGGAGCGTCTCGTCCAGGTGGGCACGGCCGAACGCAAACGGCACCGTTTGCCTTGCGGCTCGATCATCGAGAGCGCGGAGGAAAGCGAGGCAGCGGGCGAGCTCAGTCATCGCCGAGCCTCGTTGGGTGGCCGAGCATTCCGAGCTCGGCGATGTCGCGGCGGAAGAAGAGGGCGACGCTCCAGTCGGTCACGACGCGCAGCTTCCGCGACAGGAGCGGCAACTGGTAGAGGTGGTACGTCCTCGTCACGAACCAGCCGATGAAGCCTCGCAGGGGGAGGCCGAACACGAGCGCGATGCCCTTGTGGCGGCCAAGGGTTGCGACCTGGCCGAGGCTCCGGTATCGGTACGGCTTGGGCTTCCCGCCCAGGTTCTTCGCCAGCCGGCGGGCTTGGCGGAGGGCGTGCTGGGACGTCGGGGGATCCGGCACGCCCGGCGTGGCCTCGTTCGGGACCCGAGCGCAGTCGCCGAGTGCCCAGAGCCGCTCGCGCTCCTCGACCTGCAGGCGGGAGTCGACACGGAGACGCCCATTTTCGTCGAGCGGGACGCCGAGCTTGGCCAGCAACGGAGTCGGGCTCACGCCTGCCGTCCAGACGAGCGTGTGCGAGGCGATGCGCTCGCCGCCGGAGAGGACGACGGCGCCCGGGCCTGCAGATTCCAGCGTCGTCGACGTTCGGATCTCGACCCCGCGCTTCGTGAGCTGGCGCGCGGCATAGTCGCCGAGCCGCGACGGAATCTCCGGCAGGATCTTCGGCGCGGCGTCGACGAGGATCCAACGGGACCTATGACGGGGCAGCCCAGGATAGTGGCGCAGGGCGTCGCGCACGAGGTCGGCGAGCTCGGCCAGCGCCTCGACACCGGCGTAGCCCGCGCCGACGAAGACGAAGGTCAAATGTGCTTCGGCCTGGTGCCTGTCGGTCGCGGCGATCGCTGCCTCCAGCCGGCGAAGGACGTGGTTGCGGAGGTGAATCGCATCCGCCAGGTCCTTGAAGCCGAGCGCGTGCTCCGCCAGGCCGGGAATCGGCAGCACCCGCGTCACCGAGCCGAGCGCGACGACGGCCTCCTCGTAGGAGATCTCGAAGGTCCCTGCGGCGGTCTCGACGGTTGCCGCCCGCCGCTCGTGGTCGAGGCCGGTGAGCCGCCCGAGGAGGAGCTCGGCCGACGGGCACATGATCCGCAACGGGACGACCACATGGCGCGGCTCGAGAGTGCCCGACGCGGCTTCGGGCAGGAGCGGGGTGAAGAGCATGAAGTTCTCGAGGCTGACGATCGTCGAGCCTCGCCGGCCGAGCAGGCGCGCGACGTAGGAGCCGGCGAAGCCGCCCCCGAGCACGAGCGTGCCGCCGCGGGCCCGGCGCCGCTCTACCATCGCCCCGTGCAGATCTCGGTCATCGGCAGCGGCTCCGAGCACGAGGCTCGAGCAGAAGAGGTCGGCCGCCTGCTCGCCGAGCGCGGCTGCACGGTCGTCACGGGCGGGCTTGGCGAGGTGATGGCTGCTGCGGCTCGCGGTGCGAAGGAAGGAGGAGGCACGACGATCGGCATTCTCCCCGGCGAGAACCGAGTCGACGCGAACCAGTGGATCGAGCACGCGGTCGCAACGGGCATCGGCCATGCACGAAACCTCGCCGTCGTCGCGAGCGGTGACGCTGTGATCGCGGTCGGAGGTGGCTGGGGCACGCTGGCCGAGATCGGCTTTGCGCGACGGCTGCAGCGTCCGGTCGTGATCCTCGAGCCGGGCTGGGACGTCCAGGGCGAAGGAATCGAGCATGCCGAGACGCCGGAACGAGCAGTCGAGCTCGCCCTCCGAGCCTTGTAACAGACTCCTACTTGGGTCGCTCGGCGTGGAGTAGGCGCCCGAGCAGCTCGAGCGCGCCGGCCTTGTCCAGCGGCTCGTTCAGGTTTCCGCACTTCGGAGACTGGACGCACGAGGGGCAGCCGCTCTCGCACGGGCAGCCCTCCAGCATCTTGGCCGTGTCCTCGACCCAGCCCTCGAAGACGTCGAAGCCACGCTCGGTGATGCCGACGCCGCCCGTGTGGCCGTCGTAGACGAAGATCGTCGGCCGCGCCGTCTGGAAGTGCAGGTTCGTCGAGAGCCCGCCGATATCCCAGCGGTCGCACATCGCCCACAGTGGGAGGATGGCGATCATCGCGTGCTCGGCCGCGTGCAAGGTGCCGAGGAGCCGGGGCATCTGCTCGAGGCCGACGAGCTGGTCGGGCTCCGGCAGGTACCAGACGGCTTCGGTGTCAAAGCTCGTCTGCGGTAGGTCGAGGGCCACGAGCTCGATCGTGGACTGATCGCGGATCGACTTCATCTGATAGCCGACGACCTGCTCGGTCACGCTGACGCGGCCGAACGAGAGCTCAAGCCCGAGGCGCCGCTCGCTGCGCAGAACTTCTTCGATCGCCGTCGTCGTCTCTTTCTTCGCCTGGGTGTAGTAGTCGCCGTTGAAGGGCTCGACGAGCGCGCTGCGGGCGGCGAGATCGAGCGCTGCGACCCGGTAGCTCTCGCCGAGGTGCAGGTAGATCGCCCCTTCGTGCACGGTCGAGTACGCACGCTCGCGTTCGATCGTGCCCAGCACGGAGCCGGTCTGCGCCTCGACGACCGCGAAGACGTCGGGGCTCGTCGAGCGGAGGCCGAAGCGCGCCGCCGGATAGTCCCGGCCGGCCCAGACGTACCCCGCGTCCGTCTTCTGCAGCTCTGGATGCTCGGCTGCGCGTCGAAGTGCCTCGGTGCCCAGGATCTCCGCGTCCTCCTCGTCCAGCGGAGCCTCGAAGGCTGCCGCCGCGACATGCCCGTCGAGCACGCGCGGGTTCTCGTGGTCGAGAATGGCCGCCTCCACACGCCGCTCGAGCAGGGTCTCCGGCTCGCGCATGAAGTACTGATCGAGAGCGTCCTCGCTCGCTACGAGCACTGCCAGGCCGTGCCCGCGCCGACCGGCACGGCCCCACTGCTGGCGCAGGCTGGCGACGGTGCCGGGAAAGCCGACGGAGATGACGCAATCGAGTAGGCCGACATCGATCCCCAGCTCGAGCGCATTCGTGGCGCTGACACCGAGCAGCTCGCCGGCGAAGAGCCGCTGCTCGATCTCACGGCGCTGCGCCGGCGTGTAGCCCGCGCGATACGGCGAGAGGGCGGAAGCGTCGCCGAGCCGCTCCGCGGTGAACTTGTGGATCAGCTCGGCGGCCCGCCGGCTCTTGGCGAAGACGAGGGTGCGCAGGCCTCGCGAGACGAGATCCGCCATGAGCTTCGAGGCCTCGGCAAGCGCGCTTCCGCGCAGGCCGAGCTCTTCGTCGAGCAGCGGCGGGTTCCAGAGCGCGACGGTGCGCTCGGCCTTCGGCGCGCCGTCGTCCTCGATCACGGTGAAGTCGATCCCGAGCAGGGAGCGTGCGAGCTCGCCGGGATTGCCGATCGTCGCCGACGCGAGCAGGAACTGCGGATCGGCTCCGTAGATGCGTGCGAGCCGGCGCAGCCGCCGGAGGACGTTCCCGACGTGCGAGCCGAAGACGCCGCGGTAGACGTGGGCCTCGTCCACGATCACATAACGCAGGTTCGAGAGGACGTCGCCCCAGCGGTCGTGGTGCGGCAGGACGCCGATGTGCAGCATGTCGGGATTCGTCAGGATGAGGTTGGCCCACTTGCGGATCTGCCAGCGGCGCTCGCTCTCGGTATCGCCGTCGTAGATCGCCGGCCGAACGCGCTTGACCTTCAGCGCGGAGAGCGATCGGATCTGATCCTGCGCCAGCGCTTTGGTCGGGTAGAGGTAGAGCGCGCGCAGCTTTGGGTCCTCGGCGAGGGCGGCGAGCACCGGCAGGTTGAACGCGAGCGTCTTTCCGCTCGCCGTGCCGGTTGTGACCACGAAGTGCTCACCTCGTGCAGCCGCCTCCCAGGCCGCGGCCTGGTGCAGGTAGAGGGAGTCGATTCCGTGCTCCTCGAGCCGCTCGCTCAGAGCAGCCGGCAGCTCGGCGGGTAGCGGCTCACTCTGAGCCTCACGGGCAGGGTCAGAGCCGAGGTATGCGAGCTCCTCTCCGTGGAGCAAGTCGTCCCAGAGAGCAATCTCGACGGTCATCGGCGGCACCGAAGCGCGACCGTGTACGGATACTCGCGGGTCTTCAGCTCCTCGAAACGCTCCAGTTGGAAGCCCGCATCGAGGAACGACTGGATGAAGAGACCGAGTGGAAGGTGGGTGGCACCGACCTTCGCTCGCAGTCCTTGCGGCGAGATGGCAGGCCCGTCGTCATAGCGCTCTGCCCGCCAATAGCCGAGGTGGAGCTCCGGAACTCCCTCGGCGGAGATGAACCTCGAGTGCGGCCCGACGAAACAAGGATGGGCGCCGACGTAGGCGAATGGGCCGCCCGGTCGCAAAACACGGGCAGCCTCTCGGACGAGCGCCGGAAAGTCCTCGACGTCCGTGTGCGTCCACATCGAGACGACGGCGTCGAAGCTCGCGTCCGCGAATGGCAGGTGGGTTGCGTCCCCCTGCACGACCTCGAGGCCGCGCGCGCGAGCGAGGCGTAGCTGATCCTCGGAGACGTCGACGCCGACGGCGTGCCAGCCCCGCTCGACGAGAACGGCCGTGTGAGCACCCGTTCCGCAACCGACGTCCAGCAATCGTCCCGAGCCGTCGCCGAGGAACCGCAACATGGCCTCGCGTGGTGTCTTGGCGAGCTCCCCTGTGGCGAACTCGCGGTCGTACCACTCGGCGACCCCGTCGTAGCGCGCGCGACTCACCCGAGTGATGCTAGCCTCGGCGTACCGGGGTGCCCTGTCGTCGGGGCTGAGAACACACCCGCTGAACCTGATCCGGGTCATGCCGGCGAAGGGAGGAAATGGCCGTTTTGCGTTGTCTGACGATTGCAGGCTCCGACTCGGGAGGCGGAGCTGGAATCCAGGCGGACCTGAAGGCGTTTGCGGCCGCCGGATGTCACGGATCGACCGCGATCGTGGCCCTCACCGCCCAGAACACGCTTGGCGTGACTGCGGTGCTGGAGCTGCCGCCGGGGTTCGTTCAGGCGCAGCTCCAAGCCGTCTTCGACGACATCGGCGTCGACGCGGCCAAGACGGGGATGCTCTTCTCTCGCGCATTGATCGAGACGGTCGCCGACTTCCTCGGCAGCCACCGCGGCCCGCTCGTCGTCGACCCGGTGATGGTGGCGAGCTCGGGCGCGAAGTTGCTCGAGGACGCCGCCGCCGAGACGCTCGTGAAGAGGCTCTTCCCCCTGGCGACGGTCGTGACGCCGAACCTGCTCGAGGCCGAGGCGCTCACCGGTGGCAGCGGCTCCCGGGAGAAGCTCGCCGAGCGCATCCACGAGCTCGGGGCTCCGGCCGTGGTCGTCACCGGAGGGCACAGCGAAGACGCCGTCGACCACCTCTACGACGGCAGGGAGCACATCGAGATTCCCGTCGATCGCTATGAGGTTGCGGCCACCCACGGAGCGGGTTGCACGCACTCGGCGACGCTCGCAGCGCTGCTCGCTCGCGGCGAGACCCTCGAGGCTGCAGCGCGGGGAGCAGCTCAGGCCGCCTCCGAAGCAGTGCGCGACGGGCTCGCCGAGATCGGCGCCGGCGAAGGGCCTGTCGACGTGCTCGGGATCAGGAGCCGCACGTGAGAACCGGCGAGGATCTCCGGGCTCTGCGCGAGCGCAAGCCGCTCGTCCACCAGATCACGAACTACGTCGTCATGAACGAAACGGCGAATGCGACCCTCGCGCTCGGGGCTCTACCCGTGATGGCGCACGCGGTCGAGGAGGTCGAGGAGATGGCTTCGGTCGCGGGTTCGCTCGTGCTCAATATCGGAACCCTTTCGCAGCAGTGGATCGAGGCCATGCTGCTTGCGGCGAAAGCCGCCAACGCGGCCGGCGTGCCGGTCGTGCTCGACCCGGTAGGCGCGGGGGCGACCCGTTTCCGCACCGAGACGGCGAAGCGCATCCTGGCCGAATCCCACATCGCGATCGTGCGTGGGAACGCAGCCGAACTGGCGACGCTGGCAGGCCGCGAAGCAGAGATTCGCGGCGTCGAGTCGATCGGGGCCAGCGACTCCGGCGCGGAGCTCGCGGCAGCCGCGGCGGTCGCGCTCGGTTGCGTCGTCGCGGTCACCGGGCCTGTCGATCACGTCTCCGACGGCGAGCACGGGATCGCGATCCGCAACGGCCACGAGCTGCTGGGGAGGGTGAGCGGGACGGGCTGCATGGCGACCGCGGTCACCGGCTGCTTCGCCGCCGTGGCACCCGGCCGGTCGTTCGATGCGGCGGCGGAAGCACTCGTTGCCTTCGGCGTCGCCGGCGAGGACGCAGCTCGGGATGCGAAGGGCCCAGGCACCTTCCACGCCGGCCTCTACGACGCGCTCTACAACCTCGATCCGAAGACGATCGATTCGCGGGCCAAGGTCGGCGAATGAGGCTGCACGCGATCGTCAGCGATCTCGAAACTGCGCGCAAGGCGGTCGAGGGCGGCGCGACCGTTGTCCAGCTCCGGCTGAAGGGCGCCCCGACCGCCGAGATGGTCGAGAGGGGTCGGCCGTTCGGCGACCTGCCTGCGACGTTCATCGTCAACGACGACGTCGATGCAGCGATCGAGCTGAGCGCTGACGGAGTGCACCTGGGCAGAGACGATCCCGGCGCCGAACGCGCGCTCGAGGCGGGCCTCCTGCTCGGAAGCTCGGCGGCGAGCGTTGACGAGGCGCGAGCCGGAGAGGCGCTCGGCGCGACCTACATCGGCGCCGGCCCGGTCTGGGCCACGCCGTCGAAGCCGGAGGCCGATCCCGCGATCCGGCTTGATGGGCTTGCGCAGATTTGCGAAGCCGTGTCGATTCCAGTGATTGCGATCGGCGGCATCGACGCGACGAACGCGGCGGAATGCGTGGCCGCGGGAGCCGCTGGCGTCGCCGTCGTTCGAGCTGCCCTCGACACGAAGGCGATCCATGAGGCTCTCGCAGCTCGGTGAGCTCGCCCTGCTGGCTGAGCTCGAGCAGCGCGGGCTCGCTGTCCAGATCCAGAACGACGCGGCTCAGCTCGAGGCCGGTCTGGTCGTCACCCAGGATGCGCTCGTCGAGGGCGTCCACTTCAGGCTCGACTGGCTGAGCTGGCAGGAGCTCGGCTTCCGCGCTGCGGCGGTCAACCTCAGTGACCTCGCCGCCTCCGGTGCCGAGCCCGAGGCGCTCGTCGTCACGATCGGGCTGCCGGGCGAGACCGAGCTCGACGACGTGCTTGCGCTCTACGAAGGATTGAACGAGGCCGGTGTGCCGATCGTCGGCGGCGACACGAGCCGAGCCGAGCACGTGACGTTGAGCGTGACCGCGCTCGGGCGCTCGGAGCGCGTTCCCGGTCGTGGCGGAGCTCGCCCCGGAGACACGCTCGTCGTCACGGGGCCGCTCGGGGCAGGCGGCGCGGCGTTTCGGAGCAACCGCTTCGCGCGGCCGCCACTGCGCCTGGTCGAAGGAAGGGAGCTCGCCGCACATGCGCACGCGATGCTCGACATCTCCGACGGCCTCGCGGTCGACGCTGGGCACATCGCCGGCCGCTCGGGCGTCCGCTGCGTGATCGATCTCGGTCGCGTCCCGCTCGCGAGGGGCGCCCAGCTCGAGGATCTCGGTTTCGGCGAGGACTTCGAGCTGCTCGCCGCGGTTGCGGAACCGGGCCGCTTCACGGAGATCGGGCGTTGCGAAGCCGGCGGCGGGGTTGTGCTCTGGCACGAAGGCTCCCCGGTCGAGCTCGGAGGCTGGGACCACTTCGGCTCCGCTTGACGTCGGGGGCGCCTTCCGCAACTCTCACGGGGCGTGATCCCGTTCATCGTCAGGCGCGCGCTCTGGGCCGTCGTACTGCTCGTCGCGGTCACGATGGTCACCTTCGATCTGTTCTTCCTGATCCCCACCGACCCGGGCACGGCCGGCTCGCGGAGGGCGCAGAACACGACGGACGTCCGGGAGTCGCTCGACATCAGCGGCCCGGTCTACAAGCAGTACGGCGTCTTCCTGTGGCACATCGGCCACGGCTCTTTCGGCAAGTCCTGGGCCACGGATCGCGAGGTCAATCAGATCATCAGCGAGGCGGCGCCCGTAACGCTCTCGCTCGTCGCGGGCGGCGCTGTCGTCTGGTTGCTCCTGGCGTTCCCGATCGGGATCCTGTCGGCGCTCAGGCCGCGCTCGCTCTTAGACCGGGCGGCGACGATTTTCGTTCTGATCGGGCTCTCCGCCCACCCGGTTTGGCTCGGGCTCATCCTGTCGTACTTCCTCGGCTACAAGGCTCATCTCTTCCCGATCACGGGGTACTGCGACTTGACCGGCCCGTCTTCCCTCTGCCACGGATTCATGCAGTGGCTGCCGCATCTCGTCCTGCCGTGGGTGACCTTCGCGCTCCTCTACGCGGCGCTCTACACGCGGATGATCCGCGCGAGCATCCTCGACACGATCAACGAGGACTACGTGCGGACGGCCCGCGCGAAAGGCGCAACCGGCTGGCGCGTCCTGCGGGTCCATGTCCTGCGAAACGCGCTGCTGCCCGTCGTGACCATGCTCAGCATGGATCTCGGGCTCTGGGTCTCGAACGCCGTCTTCGTCGAGACGGTTTTCGGCCTGCCCGGCGTCGGCCGTCTGCTCACGCGGAGCCTCGTCCGGCGCGACCTGCCGGTGGTGATGGCGATCGTCGTCTTTGTCTCGCTGCTGATCGTGGCGCTCAACCTCGTTGTCGACCTGATCTACGGAGCGCTCGACCCGCGGGTCCGGGCAGGTAAAGGTGACGGCACGAAAGAGCCGGCGTCTGCTCGGGTGATAACCGGCACGGTCGTCAGGTCACGCGAGCAGCCCGCCTAGCTCGAGGTGCCGAGCCAGGTTGCCCAGACGCGCTCGTAGTGCGAGCGCGAGCGGGCTCCGACTACGCTCTCGCGGGCCTCGCCGCCCTCGAACAGAATCGCCGTCGGAATCGAGAGGACGCTGTAGCGCGCGGCGGTCTCGGGGTTCTCGTCGATGTTCAGCTTGGCGAACTCGACCTGACCGGTGTGATCCTCCTCCAGTTGGGCCAGGATCGGCTCGACTGCCTTGCAGGGGCCGCACCAGGGCGCCCAGAAATCGATCACGACCGGCCGCTCGGCGGCGAGGACCTGCTGCTCGAAATCGGAGTCGGTGATCTCGCGCATCCGAGAGACAGGCTACAGACGGCCGCTCAGCGCTCGGAGGCGCAGAAGCGGCACCTTCCAGACTGCTTCGAGCACGATCGCCTTGCTCATCTTCGAGCCTCCGACCTCGCGGTCGGCAAATGTGATCGGCACCTCGACGACCCGAAAGCCTGCCCGCAGCGCTCGATAGGTCGTCTCGATCTGGAACGCGTAGCCGAGCGAGGAGATGGCCCCGAGATCGATCGTCTCGAGCACGACGCGCCGGTAGCACTTGAAACCGCCCGTCAGGTCGCGGATCCCGAGCTGGAGCAGCGCCTGGGCATAGAGCGAGCCGCCGCGGGAGATGAAGCGGCGCAGCAGGCCCCAGTTGCGCGTTCCGCCTCCTGGGACGTAGCGCGAGCCGAGCACGAGGTCGGCCTGAACCGCCGCTGCGATCAGCCTCGGCACGTCGGCCGGATCGTGCGAGAAGTCGCAGTCCAGCTCGAAGACGAGGTCGGCGCCGAGCTCGAGCGCTCGCCGGAAGCCGGCGAGGTACGCGGGGCCGAGCCCCTCCTTTTGCTCCCTGTGCAGAACGTGCACCCAGTGCAGCTCCGCACTGAGCCGGTCCGCGATCCCGCCGGTCCCGTCCGGCGAGGCGTCGTCGATCACGAGCACCTCGAGACCCTCCAGGCCCAGTCCGCCGAGGGCGCGCACCATCGGCTCGAGGTTCTCGCGCTCGTTGTAGGTCGGCAGGCAAATGACCGTGCGCATGGGCCTATCATCGCCGGGGTGGCGAAAGCACTTCCCCGGAATGCCGAAGTCGCCGAGCAGTTCGAGCTTCTGGCCGACTTTCTCGAGCTCGAGGGCAGCGACCAGTTCAGGCCGCTCGCCTACCGGCGCGCCGCGCAGCGCATGCGCGAGACCGGAGGCTCGATCGCGCAACTCGCCGTCGAGGGCAAAGCGAAGCAGCTCTCGGGCATCGGCAAGGTGATCGAGGAGAAGATCGTCCAGATCGTCGAGGACGGCCAGATCACCGCGCTGGCCGAGCGTCGCGAGCGCATCCCCGCCGACGTCGTCGAGTTCATGCACCTGCCCGGGCTCGGCCCGAAGACGGCGCGCCGCATCTGGCAGGAGCTCGGGGTCGCCACGCTTGGGGAGCTGAGGCAGGCGGCCGAGTCGGAGCGGCTGCGCAGCCTCGCCGGGCTCGGCGCGAAGACCGAGGAGAACGTCCTGCGCGCCCTGGCCACGCCGCGCAAGGAGATCGAGCGCAAACCGCTGCTCGGCCAGGCGCTTCCGGCAGTGCGGGCCGTCGTCTCTGTCCTCCGCGAGCACCCTTCCGCAGACCAGGTCAGCGAGGCCGGCAGCGTGCGGCGCCTCAAGGAGCAGGTGCGCGACCTCGACATCATCGCCACCGCTGGCGACCCGCCCGCGCTGATCGAGTACTTCACCGAGCTGCCCTGGGTCGACGAGATCGTCGCGAAGGGGAAGACAAAGGCGACCGTCGTCTCGAACGAGGGGCTGCGCTTCGACCTCCGCGTCGTCCCGCCGGATTCCTACGGCAACCTGCTCCAGCACTTCACGGGCTCGAAGCAGCACAACGTCGCGCTGCGCGAGGACGCCGTTCGGCGCAAGCTCTCGGTCTCTGAGTACGGCGTCCAGGACGTCGAGAGCGGGATGGCCTTCACCGATCGGACCGAGGAGGCGCTGTACGAGCGTCTCGGGTACGCGTGGATCCCGCCGGAGCTGCGCGAGAACGCGGGTGAGCTCGAGGCGGCACGTGAAGGCCGCCTGCCCCGGCTCGTCGAGGTCGTTGAGCTGCGGGGCGACCTGCACTCGCACTCGACCTGGTCGTCGGACGGGAAGAACACGATCGAGGAGATGGCGCGCGAGGCCCGTCGGCTCGGCCGCACCTACCTCGCGGTCACGGATCACTCGCACTACCTGCGTGAAGGGCGGCTGGAGGCGCAGACGAGAGAGATCGAGGCCGTCCAGGAGCGGCTCGGACGGTTTCGGCTGGTGAAAGGCGTTGAGGCCAACATTCGCGCCGACGGCTCGATCGACGTCGCCGACGAGGTGCTCGCAGACCGGGAGTGGGTGATGGCCTCGGTGCACTCGGGATTCGACAAAGACCTCACCGAGCGTGTGCTCGCTGCGATGGAGAACCCGCACGTCGACTGCATCGGCCATCTCACCGGACGCAAGCTGAACCGGCGCGGGCCCGCCGACGTCGACCTCGAGCGCATCGTCGGGAAGGCGCTGGAGACCGGGACCTTCCTCGAGATCAACGCGCAGCCCGACCGGCTCGACCTGCGCGATGCGCACGCGCGCATGGCCGGCGAGGCGGGCGTGAAGATCGTCATCTCCAGCGATTCGCACCAGCTGAGCGCGCTCTCCAACCTCGAGTTCGGCGTCGCCCAGGCGCGGCGGGCCTGGCTCGGGCCCGATCAGATCCTGAACACCCGCCCCTGGGGCGAGGTCAAGCGGCTGCTCAAGAAGTGAGGTACCGCGCGGTCATCTTCGACCTCTGGCAGACGCTCGTCCCCTGGCAGGCCGACGAGGCGAACCGCTTCTATGACCGGATGGCCGACGCCGTCGGCGTCGAACGCGGTCGCTTCCGAGAGGCCTGGCTCGCCGCCCGGCCGAGGCGCGAGACGGGCCCGATCGCGGGTCATCTCCAGGCTTTGCTCGGGGAGCTCGACGTCGAGGGTGACGTCGACGGGCTGCTCGCTCTGAGACGGGACTGGACGAAGCGCACGCTCGTTCCGCGTCCCGACGCGCTCGCGACGCTCGCCGAGCTTCGGCGCCGGGGCCACCGGCTGGGCCTGATCAGCGTCTGCACACAGGAGGTGCCCGAGCTCTGGAACGAGACGGCGCTCGGAGGGATGCTCGACGAGACTGTGTTCTCGTGCGACGTCGGTGTCTCGAAGCCGGACCCGCGGATCTACGAGATCGCCTGCGAACGGCTCGGCGTCGAGCCGGACGAGTGTCTGTTCGTCGGCGACGGCGCCAACGACGAGCTGCCGGGCGCGGAGCGTGTGGGCATGACCGCCGTCCAGCTTCGAGCGCCGGGCGAGAGTCTCACGTCTTCCGGCGAGGCCTGGCGGGGCGCGACGATCGAGTCGCTCTCGGACGTTCTTACGATCGCCTAGGTCACAGACGCCGCAGAAGGCCGAGCAGCTCCTGCGGTGAGCCGACGATGACGTCGGCGCTGCGGACGAGCTCAGCGGGCGCCTCGTCGGAGGAGACCGCGACCCGGACGCCTAGCTCGAGGCCCTCGAGCGCGCCAAAGGCGTCGAGGTCGGTCGTGTTATCGCCTGCATAGAGGGCCCGTCCAAGTCCGCTCTCGGCGAGCAGGCGGCGGACGGCGGTTCCCTTGTCGGCCTGTACCGGCGGGCGCAGCTCGAGCACCTTCCGGCCGAAGCGCGGTACGAGCCCCGCCACGCGCGCGCGCTCCGCAACCCCCTCGAGGTATTCGAGAGCAGCCTCCTCGTCCGCGGCTTCCCGGTAGTGAAAGGAAACACTGAGCCCCTTGTCCTCGACCGGCCAGTCGACGGTGGCGGCGAACTCGTGTATCGGAACGCGCCAGCGCTCGGCCTCGGGCTCGAGCTCGAGGCCGTGCGTGCCGACGTAGCGCACCCCCTCGACCTGGACGAGCCTGCGCGCGTCCTCTCCTGTCCGCCCGCTGATGCAGGCGACGAGCCCGTAGCTCGTCGCGAGCCGCGAGAGCTCGCGCTTTGCGTCGTCGGGAACCCGCGCGTCTTCGGGCCGCGGAACGATCGGAGCGAGCGTCCCGTCGACGTCGAGCAGGATCGCGGCGCGTTGCGGGTCGCCGGCAAGGCGGGCAAGCACGTCTTCGGACGGCACGCTTCGTACGATAGGCCGGTTGCCAGTTCGGCTCGTTCTCATCGGCTTGGTTGCCGGCTTCTTCAGCGCCCTGCTCGGGGTCGGTGGGGGGACCGTGGTCGTGCCGCTCCTGCTCCTCGTCAACCGTTTTTCCGAGCGGCCGGCGATGGCGACCTCGCTCGCCTCGATCGGCATCATCGCCCTCGTCGGCTCGGTCTCCTACGCGGTCCACGGTGACGTCCATTTGGGGTACGCCGTTCTCCTCGGTCTGCCCGCAGCATTTGGAGCCGTCGGCGGAGCTGCTCTTCAGCAACGAATTGGCGGGCCCGCCTTGAGTCTCGCGTTCGCCGGCCTCCTTGCGGCGATCGGGATCTGGTTGCTCGTCTGATGCTCGAGCTCTTGCTCGGGGCTGTGCTCGGATTGCTCGCGGGTGTGTTTGCGGGTCTGTTCGGAGTGGGCGGGGGAATTCTCTTCGTCCCGATGCTGATCGCCCTCTTCGGGCTCGACCAGGTCGACGCGGAGGCGACGTCGCTCCTGGCGATCCTGCCGGTGGTCGCAGCCGGCACCTGGCGCCAGCACGGGTACGGAAACGTCCGCTGGCGCGCCGCCGCGATCATCGGCTGCGCCGCAGTCGCCGGCGTCGAGCTCGGCGTGCTCGCTGCGAAGTCGCTTCCAGAACAGACACTGCGCCGCCTGTTCGGCGTCCTAGTCCTGGCCGTTGCCGCCCAACTGGCGTCGCGTGCGAGGCGAGTATCCTAGGCACGGATGGCGATTGGGTCAGATGTGTCGACCGGTCATTTCCGACGCACGCACAAGCGGAGCTCGTGCGTGCTGATGTCGGCACCGCAAGCGGCGCCTTAGCATGTGACTGAGCAGGAAGAGCTCTGGATGTCGCTCGTCGACGAGCCGATCGGCGTGATCGTGAGCGAGATCGAGGCCGAGGATCCCGAGCTGGGCTCCTTCGCCGGCTCCCCGGAGAAGCTCCTCGCCTTCCGCACATTCGCCAACATCCGCGTCGGGATGCTGCTCGGCCGCCTCCTCATGGAGCACGAAGTCGAGGCCTACACCGGCTCGGAGACCTGGGTACAGGGGCTGTTGCGCGACCCCCAGCATCGCGAGGCGATTGCCGCCGAGGTGCGCGCGGTCGCGGACGAGATCTCGGAAGCCAAGGTCGACGAGGCCGTGGGGCCCGACGAGGCGGCCCGCGAGCGTTTTCGCGCCTTCGCCCGGCGCGAGCTCCCTTCCTAGCCGCGGGCTGCCGTCGCGACGACGAAGATGGCCGCGAAGCCCGCCCCGGTTAGCGCGACTCGCAGGCGCGAGGAGTGCTGACGCGCTTCGCACAAGAGATCCGTTGCGTCCATGAAGAGGAAGAAGCTGGCGTAGAGCGCCAGCAGGTGCCCAACGGCGTATTCCGAGGATCGAGAGCGAAGCGCCGACGATCCCGCCCACGAGGGAGCGATCGCGTGGATCGTCAGCCAGGCGAGTGCTGTAGATCTCGAGCCCGTGTGACTCGGCCACGAAGCCGTGCCGACGGCTCAGTGTCCTTTGGCTGGGTGTCGCGCAAAACTCGGTGTACTCGACCGAGCTCTCGGTGATCAGGAGACTTCCCGGCTGGCCGGTGTCGCGCCCATGCCTGATAATGGTTGCCGTGGCCCGGCTGATCCCAGTCACGCTTGCGCTTGCCCTGCTGCTCGTCTCCCTAGGCGATGCGTCGGCCGAGAAGGGTACGACCACGGCGCGAGCCTTCGCCGTGCAGGTCGCCGTCCCGGGCCAGAGCGGGGGCTCGGCGGCCAGTGTGTCCGCGCCGCCTGATGCGGTCGGGGTCGGCGGTTCGTTCGCCTACCCCGCGGACGGATCGGTCTTTCGAGCGGGTTCGGTGACCTCGGGCGCCTTCGCCACCCCCGGCGCCTCCGCGAGCTCGAGTGCTTCGGCGGAGGTGTCGTCGATCTCGATCTTCGGGGGCGACGTGACCGTCTCCACCGTCACCGCGAAGGCAAGGTCATCCGCCAACTCGCGCGCCTCTGCGGCGAGCTCGGTCGGCTCCGCGGTCACCGGTCTCACGATCCTCGGGCAGGCTGTTGCGCCCGGCGCGGGAACCCAGTTCCCGATCGGCGACTGGGGCTACGTGGTCACCCTGCAAGAGGGAAACACCTCGCTAGACGCAGCCAATTCGAAAGGCGCGCGGTTGTTCATCACTGGTCTGCAGGCGCACTTGACCGCCGACCACAACGGACTTCCGGCCGGCACTGCGGTGATGGTGGGCTACGCGGAGGCCTCGGCAGAGACCGACGTCGTCGTCAAGACCGAGCGCAAGCACCAGCTCATTCCGGTCCAGCCGAAGAGGAAGAAGCCTGGGCAGGCGAAGAAGCAGAAGCGCGGGCCCGGGGTCGGCCCTGAGGTGCCTGGTTTTCTCATCCGCCCACCCGAGGACGTGACCCCGCGCCTGACCGCGGGCGGCTACGTCTTCCCGGTGTACGGCCCGTCGTCGTTTGGCGACACGTTCGGGGCACCACGGGGAGATGTGGCCTCAGGCTGGCACCACGGGGAGGACATCTTCGCTCCGCTCGGCGCTCCGCTGCTCGCGGTCGCCGACGGGACGATCTTCTCGGTCGGCTGGAACCATCTCGGCGGGTGGCGGCTCTGGCTGCGGGACCACGAGGGCAACGAGTTCTACTACGCGCATCTTTCAGCCTTCTCGCCCTTCGCGGTCAACGGCCGAGAGGTCAAAGCCGGAACGGTGGTCGGGTTCGTCGGCAACTCGGGTGACGCTGCGAGCACGCCGTACCACCTCCACTTCGAGATCCACCCGGTCGGCAGGCTCTACATGGGCTACGACGGAGCCGTCAAGCCGTATCCCTACCTGTTGGCCTGGAAGCACCTCCTGGATGTCGATTTCGCTCAAGTTGCCGGCTGGGCGCCGCCGATCTCGCCCGAGAGCAGCGCGCCAAAACCCGGCGCGATCCTGCTCTCCTCCTCCGACATCTCGACTGCTGACGGCCTCGACCCCGGCTCGCTCCAGCGCGCGGTGGCGCCGGTGTCCGCGGAGGGCGACGGGGCGCTGCTGCGCCTCTCCGCCGCCCCCACGCGTTAGCTAGCTGCTCGTACCGCCGTTGCCGCCGGAACC
>Ga0184619_10000108_pt1 | contig 25925 bp, 25 predicted proteins | sample PLM0_60_b1_FD_133146 | JGI IMG/M metagenome (GOLD analysis project Ga0184619, IMG submission 133146) | Groundwater sediment microbial communities from an aquifer in East River, Colorado, USA - PLM0_60_b1 | ecosystem: Environmental > Terrestrial > Soil > Riparian zone | place: USA: East River...
ACGCGCCGAGCTTGTTTAGTTTCTTTTCGGAGTCAGCGCGCGCGAAGGAGCTCAAAGCGTTCGCAAAAGCGAACCTGCCGGCGTCGAGCGCCAGAGAAGTCTTAAGAGCGGTCGATGAATTGGAGTTCCGCTCAGAATTCAAGCACCGGTTGACGCCGCAATTGATCGCCTGGATCGACAATCGACCGTCGCTACAATAATTCGTCGCTACAAGTTCGGCTGCGCCTGTTCGCTTTCCGGCGAAAGTAGCAACCGCATCGGTATCATGGACGATTCCGAGAAACCGTGCCGGCGGAATAGCTCCTGGGAGCGAAGTTCGGGACGGTCTGTCAATAGGGTCAGGCGCAGGAAGTTCTTCTGTTTGGTGAAATCGATCGCGTACTGCAAGAGCTTCGATCCGTAGCCGTGACCTCGAAATTCTTTGTGAACCACCAAATCTTCGAGCAAAACCACGAAGCCACCCTCGGCGGTGCTGATCGTAAAGAGCAAGTTGATCATGCCGACGATGGCATTATCGCGGCGCAGCACAAAGACGCGGCCGCGGTTTGGTTGTTCGAAAATCAAGCGCAGCCCGCGCAATTGCTTTTGCTTGTTCGGTCGAAAGTCGCTCTCTTCGCTGAACAACTCGCCGAGCAGATCGGATAATTCGTCTAAATCCGCTTCCGTCGCCGGTTCGATTACTACGTTGTCGCTCATCGCCTACTTCTTATTCCAGAAACGGGGCGCGCTGGCAATCGGCGAATGAAAGACGATATTTACTTTCTGGCACAAATTGACAACCCCCGCCTCGCTCCTACTATAACCGCTCTCAGATCGCGGCGAAATCACTGTTCGGATTTATGAAACGCACCTACCAGCCATCCAAACGCACCCGCAAACGTCAACATGGCTTTCGTGCGCGGATGAAAACGAAAGGCGGACGTGCCACGCTCGCCCGCCGGCGCCAGCGCGGACGGAAACGATTGCTGCCAAAAGGCGTGGAAAAGCACTACGCCCGACACACGCAGGCTTGATCGACTTTTCTCTTGCCCGAGATTCCGCTAAAATCGGCAATCAAAAATCTAAAATTTGTCGCACCGCCAAGGCCCGCTAGCGGCAAAAGATCTTGGAGTGTGCGGACATCCAGCCGCCGCAGCTTCTGCTGCTTCGGCGGAGGAGGCTGTCCGCGCTTTAACGGACGAGCAAACATGTTGCCGCACTTCAAACTTCGATCGGCGGCGGCGAATCAGTTTTCCTGGCAATCGAAAATCGACAATCTAAAATTGTAAAGGCACCGTTAGCTCAATTGGCAGAGCAGCTGACTCTTAATCAGCGGGTTGCAGGTTCGATTCCTGCACGGTGCACTTTCTTTCTTGGCTCACGCCGCTCATTCGGGACCCTCCGCATTTGTCTTGACTTGAGTGGACGGTAAAACTCAAAATGCCGAAACAAAATCACCGTCCAACTCCCGCGATGAAAAGCAAGCGCCAGGTCGCTGCCCGAGCCGCGCTGCTCGCGCTCACATTAGCCGCCGCGCTCGCCCTAAACACGACTGCCATTGCCCAAGCGCCTCCCGGCAGCCTTTGGTATAACGGCGACTGGAACTTCGACACCGGTCTCTCTAACGAGCGAAACACCGCTATTACTCAAGCCGCCGTCTACGACGATTTCGATGTGACCGACCCCCAAGGGTGGCATGTGACAGCCGTCTTCTCCGATAATCTGGTGGTTCCCGCCCCCCCGATAATTACCGGTGCGGATTGGGAAATCCGAATTGGCGTATCCGAAGGGAACTCTGGCACTTTGGTAGCAAGCGGCACAACCAACTCGCCCATAGTTACTCCCACAGGCCGGGAACGCCAAGTTGTCGAATACATGGTCGAGGTCACCGGGCTGAGTCTTTTCCTGCCGGCTCTGCCTTCAGGCGAACACTACTGGCTCAATGTCACCCCGGTTGGCAACGGCACGGGCCGTTTTTTTAATTCGACCACCTGCGGTGCGAACTGCGTGGGCACACCTTGTGGCAACGACGACAACGCATTCTGGAATAGCACGACCTTTGGCGTGTTCTTTGACCACACATACAATCAGTGCGACGGCTGCAACGACTTCTCCATGGGCGTGATCGGCAGCGTGGTTCCAGAGCCGACAACGGTAGCGCTGCTCACCTGCGGCGTGGGAGCACTGCTGATCGCATTGCGTCGTCGTCGCGCGATCTACGCGATCATGCGCTACAACCGTTTTCGCTGCGCGCGCCTGACGCTTCAATCGACGTATTTTTGTGCGATCGGCATGCGGCGGCCCACGCCAAAAGCGCGGCTGGTCACTTTCAAGCCAGGCGCGGCTTGCTCGCGCTTGTACTCATTTAGATCGACGCGTCTCTGGACCCAGCGCACAGTCTTCCCGTTAAACCCGTGCGCGATGATGTCGCGCGCGCTCAGGTTTTCCTCAACATAAAGCCGCAAGATTTCGTCGAGAATATCGTAAGGCGGCAAGGTGTCTTGATCGGTCTGATTTGGTTTCAACTCCGCGCTCGGCGGCTTGTCGATTGTCGATTTCGGAATGATTCCACCCTTGCGACCCGTTCGCGGCGCATAGTCGGAGTTGATCCAACGCGCCAGCTCGTAAACCATCGTTTTCGGCACGTCGCTGATCACCGCGAGTCCGCCTGCCATGTCGCCGTAGATCGTGCAATAGCCGACCGCTAGTTCGCTTTTGTTTCCCGTCGTCAGAAGCAGATGGCCAAATTTGTTTGAGAGCGCCATCAACGTCATCGCGCGCAAGCGCGGCTGCATGTTTTCTTCGGTCGTATCTTCGGGCCGTCCCGCGAAGATTTGTTCGAACTGCGCCTTGAAAGCCACAAACGCGTTCGTGATCGGAATCTCCAGGTATTTGATGCCGAGATTGCGGGCGACGACGTGCGCATCGTCGATGCTCCCACGCGATGAGTACGGGCTGGGCATGGAAACGCCCACCACATTTTCCGCTCCAAGCGCGTCGGCGGCAATGACGGCGACGACCGCGGAATCGATGCCGCCGCTCAACCCGAGCACGGCGGAGTTGAAGTTGCACTTCCGCAAGTAATCGCGCACACCCAACGAGAGCGCGGCGAAAAGATCCGCTTGCGTGCTACCCTCGCGAAATTCGATTACGCGGGCTGCCTCTGTGTCGATAATCGCTTCGTCTTCACAGAAACCGGGCAACTGAGCGATCAAACCACCCGAAGCGTTCACAGCGATCGAATTTCCGTCGAAGACAAGCTGGTCGTTCCCGCCCACCGCGTTGCAGTAGCAAATGGGACGATGATAAGCGCGCGCCAACGCTCCAACCATTTCATGCCGAATTGCTGGTTTGTGCAAACCAAACGGCGACGCGCTCAGGTTAACGATGATCTCGGCGCCTTGCTCAATCAGACCTCGCACCGGTTCGATGTCGTAAAGCGGACGCGGGAGATAATGTTCCGTCCAGATGTCTTCACAAATGGTGACGCCGAGTTTTTTCCCGCACAGGTCAAACGGTTCTACCCGGCAGGCCGGTTCAAAATAACGGTCTTCGTCGAAGACATCGTAAGTGGGCAGGAGCGACTTGTGCGTCGTGCGCATCGGTTTACCCGATTGAAGCAACGCGGCGGCATTGTGAAATGGCTTGCCGCGCCCTTCATTCCGATCGACGAAACCGACGAGCAAGGCGGCGGTTCCCACGCGCGCGTGAAGTCGTTTGAGAATCTCGAGATTCTCGGGAACAAATCGCGATTTGAAAACAAGGTCCTGCGGCGGGTATCCCGTGATCGCCAATTCCGGAGTCAGAACAACATCCGCTCCGGCGGCGACGAGACGATCATAGGCCGCGGCGATTTTCTCGAAATTACCGCGTAGATCGCCAACGATAGTATTGAGCTGAGCAAAACCGATCTTCATGCTGGACTACGCAGACTATGCGCAACCCAGCAAGCAGCAATCCCGTTTTCCTTTTACTTAGTGGGCAAGCTCCATGACGCTGCGATGCTTATAGCCTTTATTCAAGGCATCGTCAGCCCCTTCGACAAAGACCTGCGCCCACTGCAACACAGAAGCGGCGAGAAATCCCGCGATCGCGCATATGATTACCTTTTGAAAAAACGTGGCGTGCATCTTTTGATGTCTCCATGACAGCACGCTCGATGCCAGTTTGAGCATTGGCTCACCAAAAACCCCACTGCTTCGTTTTCATAATCCAGAGCCCAAGGAGCAGATTCGTAACTGCGTGTGTCAAAACGCAGGAAGAAAGACTCTTCGTTCGATAAGCCACGCCGTTGTAAAGCGCACCGGTCAGCAATGCGGCCGTCCAATCCGCCTTGGAATGCGAGAAGCCGAAGGCCGCGGTCACCGCGAAGAATGAGAACCACGAAAAGAACCCAAACGGAACACGTTCGAACTCTTCATCGACGAGGTAACGCAGCAAGAAACCGCGCCAGAAAATTTCTTCCATGAACGGAACGACCACGACCAAGCGAACAAAACGTAGGCCGATTGTCGTCCAATAAAGTGTCGGATTAGCTGAAAGAATATCCGGATTGAAACCGGCAGTGCGCGCCGCGAATCCAAAAAATGCCTGGGGCGATATCCAAAACAAAAAGACGACAACCGCAATCGAGACCACAAAGATTGGCCGGGTGAGGCGATGAAAATGGTACTGGCGGCGGAACCAGAGCAGCAAACCGCCGCACAAGATCGTCTGCGCTGGATAAATCCAGTATTCGGCCGAACTCAGCCAAAAGCGATTATCGATCTTTTTGAGCAAGCTGTTCAGGCCAAGCAACGCGACGAACAGCAGCATCGGTAGCGTGTAGGCAGCTAATTTCCGTCGATCCGGCATATTACTTGCAGTCCCAATTCATCAATGATGTCCGAGGTCTCTGGCAAGCGCCAACCAATGGAAAATGAGTCCGAAAAACTTATCCGGCTTCTTGATTTGGAGCTGACGCAGAAACGCGCGGCCTGGAAACGAGCCGCCACGCGTCACCGCACCTTTCGAGCGATAGGGGTCTTTTCTATTTTGATCATTCTCGCCGCGATCTTCCTTGCCCTCTTCTTTCTCTTTTCGCAGGCGAACGAAGAGAGAGCAAATTCCCGGCCCTCGACGATCTCGGATAAGGCCGGGCCTTGATGTCGAAGAGCGCGTTGCCCAAACGAGCAAGTGCTTCCGTCAACATGGCTGTCTCACAGCCGATTCCGATTCTGAAATGCTGCGGCATGCCAAAGAATTTGCCGGGCACAATCGAAGTCTCGTATTTCTCCGACAGCAGCGCGTACAAGGCGTCCACGCTTCCCTTCCTCAAACGCGGGAATGCCACTGTGCCGAACTCAAGCGGCATCCCGCCGAGATCGTCACGCGAGTTGAAGAAAGCATTGAGCAGCCGCCTGTTCGTTTCCAGCAAGCGGCGGGCATGCGCGGCAATTTCATCGAGATGCTCCAGCGCGATGCAACTCAAACGCTCGGCGGCATGAGCCGGGATGACGCCGAAGAGGTCGTTGAGATGCCACAGCTTTTTCGCCAGCGCAGGCTCTGCCAGGATCCATCCGCAACGCAAGCCGCTCAGACCGTAAACCTTCGTCAGGCTATTCGTCGTGATGAACTCCTCGCCAAGATGAAAGGCCGTCGGCGGGGCGTCGTCAAAGAGCGCGTCGAGATAAACTTCGTCAACTAGAACTCGTGCCCTGACTTCTCGCGCAATGTTGCCCAACTGCTTGAGCGTCCCGTTCCGGACCAGCGCGCTCGAAGGATTGTGCAAGTTGGTCAAGATGATCAAACGCGTGCGCGTGCTTGCGTGGCGCGCGACTTCATCCGGACTGAGACCAAAGCCGTCCTCGAATGAGCGCGTGAATCTCTTGACCTCCGCGCCGAGATATTGCGCTGTCGAGACGAGCAGTTCGTAGGCTGGCTGCTCGATGAGCACTTCGTCACCGGGTTTGAGCGTGGCAGCCATCGCGAGATGATTCGCCATCGAAGTTCCCGTTGCTGCCACGACGCAATCTGGCGACACGCCACATTTCTTCGCCAGCGCCTTCTGCAAAGGCTCGTAGCCGTAGAAGCTCGGGCCCGTCAGTTCGAGGTTGTCGATCTTGACGGGAAGTTTGGCCAGCGGATAAGGATCGAGTCCGCTCGACGCGAGATTGAATCGGGCCTGCAAATGAGTTTTGGCCCACTGCATGTACGCAGAGCTCATCACGCGTTCTGTCTGTTCGATCATCTGCGCCCCCACCAACGCCAGAAAAAGTAAGCAGGAATTCCGGTTACGACGATGACTAATCCGATGGCGCTGTTCTGTGGATATTTGTAAACCGTGCCGAGCACCGTCAACGCGCAGGCCGCGACGAATAATCCGGTCGTTACCGGATGGCCGGGCACGCGAAAGTGTTTCCCTATCAAATTGATGCTCACATCGCCTGTCGAATTAATTTCGTGATTGTCCGTTCGACTTCGGAAGATGAAAAGCGAGGCTGCCGTCAACCCGAACCAGATGAAGTCAACAGAGACGACGTAGTTCAGTATCTGTTCGTACTTGCCCGAAACTGCGATCACAACCGCCAGCACTCCTTGCAATCCAATCGCCAGTGCCGGCACGCGCGTGCGCGGGTGGAGCCAGGCGACGCTCCTGAAAAAAAGACCGTCTTTGGCCATCGTAAAATAGACTCGCGGCGCAGTCAGCATTCCTTGGCTCAGAAAACCGAGCGTCGAAATGGCAATGCCCAGCGCGATCAACGCCGCTCCGCGCTCGCCGAACGCCAAGCGCATCACCGATGAAGCAGGCGTCGCAGTCGCCGCCAGCCCGCTTGGGCCGAGTGCGTAGAGATACGCGAAGTTGACCGCCAGATAAAGCAGCACAACGCCGCAGACGCCGATCAACAATCCGCGCGCCAGATCGCGACGCGGCTCGCGCATCTCGCCTGCCACGAAGCTCGCGGTCTGCCATCCACCGTAAGCGAACATGACAGGCGTCATCGCCGCACCGATCGCCGTGAGCAAACTCAAAGAGACCGGCTCGTCCAGCACCGGCCCACTGATGCGATGTGGCGCTCCGATAAAAAATATTCCGCACCCAACGAGCGCTGCGATCGCCACAATCTTGAGCGTCATCAAAGCGTTCTGCACACTGCTGCCGGCGCGAACTCCCAGGCAGTTGACGATCGTCAATGATCCCAACGCAAGCGCAGCCACAGCCCGTCCACTCAGAGGAGCGCGTGTGATCTCGAGAAAATAATGCGAGAAAGTGACGGCGACGGCAGCCATGCCGCCCGTTTGCACAACAAGCAATAAAGCCCAGCCGTAGATGAAAGCGATCGAAGGATGGTAAGCCTCCCGCAAGTAAGCATACTGACCGCCCACGTCCGGGTATCTGTCCGCGAGTTCCGCGTAAATGAAAGCGCCCATCAGCGCGATCACGCCGCCGGCGAGCCACGCGCCCAAAATCAGAAACGGCGTGTGAACCTGCCGCGCGACGACGTAAGAATTGATGAAAATGCCCGAACCGATGATCCCGCCCATCACGATCATCGTCGCATCAAAAACCCCCAACTGCCGTGCGAGCTTCGGGCTTTTGCTCGCCGTCGCGTTATCCGCACGCCTCACTTGCCGTAACTGATGCGCCAGACCGTGCCGTTGCCATCCTCGCTAAATAAAAGACTGCCATCTTTAGCGACCGTGATGCCAACCGGGCGCCCCCAAACATCGCCTTTCGGCGTAACAAATCCGGTTACAAAATCTTCGTATTCACCGAGCGCTTTCCCAGTCGAATGATCAAACGGCACCCGCACAATCTTGTAACCGGTGCGTTTCGTCCGGTTCCACGAACCGTGAAGGGCGGCGAAAATATCGCCTTTGTATTCGGCGGGAAATTGATCGCCGCTGTAAACACAAAGATTGAGCGAAGCGGAATGCGCTTGCACCAGCACGTCTGGCACGATCACTTTGCCGGCAAGATCGAGATGTTTTCCTTTATGCCGAGGATCGAGATGGTTCCCTAAATAAAACCAAGGCCATCCATAAAATCCACCCGGTCGCACACTGCTAAGGTAATCGGGCGGTAAATCCTCGCCCAGTTCATCACGCTCGTTTGTGCTCATCCATAATTCGTTTGTGGCCGGACGAAACGCGATGCCGACAGCATTTCGAGTTCCCCATGCGTAAACCTTCTGATCGGTACCATCGGGATTAAATTCGAAGATGCGCGCACGATTCGCCTCGCTCGCATCATCCGAATCATTCGAACGCGAACCGATTGAGACATACATCTTCTTGCCGTCAGGCGAGAAAACAAGGTCGCGCGTCCAGTGTCCGCCACTGCGCAAAAGCCCGGCGCCGCCGGAGAGCTGCGCGCTCAATTTTTCAGCGGGCCCGCGGGCTTTCAGATCGCCGTTCCGGTAGGGGAAACGAATGACGCCATCCGTGTTCGCCACGTAGAGAAATTGCGGATCGGAGCCAGGTGGATAGAAGGCAAGCCCAAATGGTTTGTTCAATCCCGCGTCAGCGAAAAGCTGGATTGATTCGGCGCGCTTGCCGCGAATGATCTTGATTTGTTTGGAGCGACTCTCCACAACGAAAATATCGCCGTTCGGCGCGGTGAGCAAAAAACGCGGATCGCGGAAGCCGCTGGCATACATGTCGATCTTGAAACCGGGCGGGACCTGGAGCTGCGCGCCGGCAGGCCGGCTGATAACGTGGGGCGGATTAATCGCCAAGACGTTCGAGCCGGGCGGCGGCAAATCATCGACCGTGATCTTGCGCCGCACTCCTGGCGCATCGCTCGTCCAATCGCCCATGGCGGCTTTACCCGTGAGCAGTTTCGCGCTCGAATCTTCGGCCCACGCGGCAGCTCTTGCCAAGAGCGCTACCCTGGCCGCGATCAAAATCGCGTGACGAGAATCCCAAACTAAACGGCAGTTCTTCGTTGCGTATGCTAAACAATGCGCGTCTAGCGTGCAATCGCAGAACCGGGCGCCTTCGAAACTTCCGCCAAGATTTTGCCCGCTTTGCGATCGTCAATCACAAATGTGTTGTTCTCTCCCAACTTTGACCACGGACCGCGCGGCACTTCGCTGAACTCGACAAACTTCCAGTCGGTCACGTCCGTCTCCTCTAGTCCGAGGTAATCGCGCACGGCCGGAGAAACATCGAGACCGGCGCCTCTGTTGAGATTGGGTTTCGGACGTTCATTGCCAAAAACGTATTGCCAATGATCGGTGCGAAACGGACCCGCGTCTTCCCATTGCGCATAAACCGTTCGATTGCCATTGCGGATCGCGATCCATCGACCTTTGCAAGTGGAAACGCCAGGGCCTTGGTACGCTTCCCTAAACCACGGAACGACCCGCGGCGCTTCCGGGCGATGGCCAGTGGCCGCCTTGTCGTTGTAGGGGAGCGCGCAGTAAAACGGATTCTGCCGCGGTGTGAATTTTACCGGAATGTAATCGCTCCGGTGCGCGCGATTTGGATCGTCAAACCCGCCATAACTTCTGGTCCAATTTTTGTCCCATGAGCTCGAACGGTTCGGCACGGGATTGTTTGCGCTCGGTTCCTCCCCGATCCAAAAGATGGTTGTCACAATGTTTCTTTTCCACGGATAACGCTCTCCCGCCTCGGGCGGAGGCGGCGACCAGTGCCCCGGCGTGAATGCGGTCGAATTAATATTGAATAGAATATCTTCCGACAATTTGTCCGATTTTTTGCTGACCTTCACTCTGGCAGGCTCCGTTTTTTTCGGCGTCGAGTGCGCGAAAAGAGACGAAACCGACGACAGCAGGACCGCGATTGTGTGAGTAATGGTTCCCGGTTTCATATCGTAACGGCCCCAGCGCAACGCGCTCGGACGAAGAGACAACGTCTCTATAATTAATTCGGTCGCGACGACGCGGATGCGCGTAAATCGCGGCGAGTTTTCAGATATGTCCAAACCTCGACGCAAACTGGCCCTCAGTCAACAAATTCTTCAGGATTTGAAGCTGCCTCAAGATCGACAATCATATTCAACTCGTGATGCGGTCTTCATGCCGCTGCGTAGACTTCACGTTATGAAGCGGAAAATTTTTGCCTGTTCTAATTTTGTCGTCGGCGCAGCGGTTCTTGTCGCAGCGCTTCACGCGCAAACAAGTCCATGGCCCTTTCCTCCTCAGCCCGACGCGGCGTCGCAAACATTCATCGCCCGCAGCATCACCGTCGCGTTTTGGAATATTCAGTGGTTCCCGGGCCGCCGACCGAACGCCACGCGCGGCGAGGAAAATCGTCAAATCAATTCCGTGCATCGGGACATGCTGCAATTGAACGCCGATGTTATCGGCATGGAGGAAGTGCGCGATTTTGCGCGCGCCGGTGTTGCCATTGCGCCCCTCACCGGATTCAAGGTGGATGTTTGCGCGAATTTTCCACCGCGCGAAAGCCAGGCCGAAACACAACAGGTGGCCATTGCCAGCCGCTTGCAGCCGTTGAGCGCGTGGGCGGAAGAATGGAAACCCGCCGGAGCGATGACGCCGCCGCGCGGTTTCGCGTTCGCTGCTTACGAATTGGCGCCGCGCCAGGTGGTCCTCATCTACGATGTGCACTTGAAAAGTAATCGCGGCGATATTCAAGAGAACATTCTCCTGCGCCAGGAATCGATTCGCCAATTGCGTGCGCACATGACTGCGATGGAGTCCGCTTATGGCAAACTTGGCGTTATCACATGGATCGTGGGCGGCGATTTCAACACCTCGCTCGATGACAAACGGTTCGCCGCGGAAACAACTCTCCGCACCTTGATGAGCAATGGCTTTGCCTGGATTTGGCAGAACGTCCCGGCAATGTCGCGAATGACATTGCCGCCGGATAAAGATTTCCCGGCCGCATGCTTCGACCACGTTTTTTACCGCGGAGCCACGCTGCGCCGGGCTTGGGTCGCCAACACCAGTTCGCAATCAAGCGATCACCGCGCAATCGCCGCGACTTTCGAGTTGCCCGCCAAAAAATAATCTCAGAACGAGGTGAATCGGCCCGGCAGCTGCCGGGGCGATGCTATAGAAATGCGGCTTCGCCGCCTGATCTAACATCGAGCTCGCCACGGGACGAGTCCGTCCGTTGGCGGACAAAGGACTGCTCGATCCACCAATCTAGTCCAGGAATTTTCCGGGATTTAAAATCCCGTGCGGATCGACAATCTGTTTGAGCTTGCGATGCAGCTCGCGCGCGACCTCGCTCGTCGCCTCGGGCCACCAGCGTTTCTTCGCCAGACCGATCCCGTGTTCGCCCGTGATCACCCCGCCCCAGGCGAGGACTTGCGCAAAAAGTTCATCGAGGGCGAGCTCCACTTTCTCGCGCACGGCCGCGTCACGATTGAAACGATCCGCCATGATGTTGACGTGAATGTTCCCATCGCCGGCATGGCCGAAACAGGCGATCGGAAATCCATGTTTTGCCTGAAGTTTGCCTGCGAATTCCATTAGATCGACAAGGTGACTGCGGGGCACAACCACATCCTGATTCAATTTCGTTAGGCCAGTCGCGCGCAATGAATTGCTGAACCCTCGGCGCAACGCCCACAGTTTCTCGCAATCGGCTTCGCCAGTTGCCATCTCGAGCGCGTTTGGCTTTTTCTTCGTCAGCAATTGATGGATTGCCGCCGCTTCGCTGCGCACGCTCTCGTCCTGGCCATCAAGATCGACCAGCAGGTGGGCACTGCCCGGTGGCACAATCATCTTGCCCAGGTCGCGCCGCGCCGCATCGAGGGTGAAGTGGTCCGCCATTTCAAGTGAAGAAGGCAGAAATCCCGCGGCGAAAATTTCCTGCACCGCTTCCGCGGCTTGTGCAGTCGTTGCAAATGCGGCCGATAAGGTGGCGCGCGCCGGCGGCAGCGGCAGCAAGCGCAGTGTAATTTCCGTGACAACGCCGAGCATCCCTTCCGAGCCGACAAACAGACCGATCAAATTGAATCCGGTTTTATTCTTGTGCACGCGCCCGCCGCTCCGCAACACATCGCCGTTCGCGAGCACCACTTCGAGGCCGATCACGTAATTGCGCGTCACGCCGTACTTCAGGCAGCGCGGACCGCCCGCGTTGGTGGCAATATTTCCGCCAATGCTGCAATCTTTCATGCTCGCCGGATCGGGCGGATAAAACAATTTCTCCGCGCGCGCCGCCGCTTTGAGATCGGCCGTGATCACGCCCGGTTCGACAATCGCAATCGCGTCCGCAAAACTGATTTCCTTGATGCGATTCATGCGCATCAGTGAAAGCGCGATGCCTTTTCGAACGGGAACACATCCGCCGACGTAACCAAACCCGGCGCCGCGTGCCGTGACCGGAATTTTCTCCTGCGACGCAAACTTCATTAGCTTGCTCACGTCGGTTGTCGATCTTGCGAAGACGACAACTTCCGGTTCCTCCGCGGCGAACCATTTGTCGCCGCTGTGCGCGGCCAGGATCGCTGGGTCACCGCTGACGCAGTCTGCTCCCAGCAACTCGATGAGCTGCTCCTTCATTTCATTATTGGGAGTTGGACATTCGACGTTCCGTGTTCTCGCTGCCTTTCCAAAAACTTCCGACATCGAAGATCGAACGAATAAACTCTCTACATCCCCATGATCTGATAACCGCCGTCCACGTAGATCACCTGACCTGTGATCGCGGCGGCGCCGTCGCTGGCGAGGAAGACTCCGGTCTCACCGAGCTCAGCGGAATCGCAGCTTCGCTTCAGCGGCGCTCGTTCCTGGTAATGTTTCAACATCGACATGAACCCGCTGATGCCGCGCGCGGCCAGTGTGTTGACCGGTCCGGCAGAAATACAATTTACGCGGATTTTCTTCGGGCCAAGGTCGTAAGCGAGATAACGCGTGCTCGCCTCGAGACTAGCTTTCGCCACACCCATCACATTGTAATGCGGCACGACTTTCTCCGAGCCGTAATAGGTCATGGCAACGATACTGCCACCGTTTGTCATCATTGGCGCGGCCTCGCGCGCGAGCGCAACAAGGGAATAAGCGCTGATGTCATGCGCGGTGCGAAACGCCTCCCGTGTTGTGCTTACAAAATCGCCTTCCAACGCTTCCTTCGGTGCAAACGCGAGCGAATGCAGCATCAAATCGAGGTGATCGGTGTCGCCTTTCACCTTATTGAAGAAAGATTTGATTTCGTCGTCGCTTGAAACGTCACACGAAAATAACGGCGTTTTTTCTCCGAATTCGCCGACCAGCTCTTCGACATTCTCTTTCAGTCGCTCACCCTGATAATTGAAAATCAATCGCGCGCCGGCCGTCGCCCACGCTCTCGCGATCGCCCACGCGATACTTCGTTTGTTCGCCACGCCAAAAACGACGCCGATTTTCCCCGCGAGAACTCGCTCCTGCATACCGCGTGACAATACGCAGGATTAAGATGCAGCAAAGTTTTGGAGGGACACACGCCGTCGTGTCCGAAAGATTTAGGCGCCGACAGTGCGGGCGCCCTCCTTTTAGCACGCGATGGCGTGGCGGCGGCAGATGCCGGAGAGCATTTCCCAAAGCGCGTCCAGAATGCAGCGCACTGACGCTTTTACTATGTCGATGCTGTGATTGTCGATATACGCGCTAAGCATTTTTCGCTGAGCCCCGGAATGTTCTCGATCGGCTTCGATGTGGACCCTGAAATATTCGTAAGTTCTATGATCAGTGAAGCCGTAATGCTTCTTCAGGCCGTCGATCTTCGATTCACAGATCGCGGGAATTTGGCTCTCGTAGGTATAAAGCGCGGCGATACCTTCCATGGTCGATTTTTCTCGGCAAACAAAGCGAAAGGTGTCGATCAAGTTTTTTGTCTCCGGCCATTTTTCTGTTTTTCGCACATCGGCATCTTCGACGCCGAGGCCATGGGCGAATTTGAGCCACAAATCCAGGTGATTTGGCGAGCCGGCTTCCTCGTCGATCAAATTGGAAAGCAATTGTTTCCGGGTCGCTTGATCTTCGCACTTCGCGTGCAAGGCGGAGAGATACGTCGGGAACGCCGCGACGTGATGATAGTACTGTCGTGCATAATCAGCCAAGGCTTCTTTGCTCAGCTCACCCCGTGTCCACGCGAGATAGAACGGGTGCTTTAAGAGATGTTTGGCCGCGATGTCAGTGTCGATTGAATCGAGATGTATATCCATGATCTTTTTCTCCAACCTTGTCTTAACTGCGCGGTTGCCGAAGCGCGAATCTTTTTATTAGCCACAGATTGACACAGATTTTCACAGACAAAGAACCAATTGATTTTTTGTGTTTCATCCGTCTTCATCTGTGGCTAAATTTTACTGTTACGCAAGAGTGACAATTCGTTAGGCGGAACGCAAAATGTGTTTGATGCCGCGGATGGGGATGACGACCCAGTCGGGACGATGGTTTAGTTCGTAGCCGATTTCGTAAACGGCTTTGTCGAGGAGGTAGGCTTCGAGGAGCACTTGCAGGTCCTCTTCGTTTTGCGGGACGAAGATCGCGCCGTCGGTTGTCTGCAAATAACTTTGCAGAAAAACGCTGCTCATCTGGCGATACCAAAGATCGGCCCAGCGTTCGAGAAACGGGACGTCTTCGGTGCGCATGGCCGGTTGCCAGAGCGCGCTGTAAGCCGCGTATTGAAACGAGCGCATCATGCCGGCGACGTCGCGCAAGGCGGAGCGTTTCAGTTTGCGTTCGCCCAGCGCGCGCGCCGGTTCGCCTTCGAAATCGAGAATGACAAAATCTTTGCCAGTGTAGAGCACCTGGCCGAGATGATAGTCGCCGTGAATCCGGATTTTCGCGGCGCCAGAGCGACGATCGAGAATGCGTTTTTCCTGCGCTCGAATTTGGTTTTCCGCGGCCAGAACTTGTTTTGCTTCCTCGCGAAATGCTTCGGGCAAGTCCGGCAGTTTTTTTTCAAGCAGTGTAAAGGCGCGCCGCAACGAAGCGCGCATCGATTGATAAACGGAACGTTGCGCCAGGGCGTTGAATGGCTCGGGCGCGAAGGCGCGCTCATCCGCGCCGAAGGCGAGGGCGCGATGCAATTCTCCCGTGCGTTGTCCGAGCAATTTTGCTTTCTCGGGATAGACGCCGCCGATGAGCTCATCGAGTAGTGCGCCGGGCGGTGTGGTTTGATTTTGCAGATCGGCCTTGCGGCCGAGCACCCGCTCGTAATAGCGGCCGACCGAGTCGAGCGTCAGTGCCCAGCCGTCGCCCTCGCTTGCGATTGCAATTTGCAAAAGACAAACAATGGTGGGTTCAGCTTTCCCGCGGCGATATTCGATCGCGCCGCGGAACGAGGGCACGTGCGGAAAACCGCGCTCGGTGAGGAATCGCGTAATTTCGACATCCGGATTCACACCGTCCTCGAGTTTGCGATAAAGTTTCAGGAAAAATTTGTTCTCGAAAAGCATCGATGAGTTGCTCTGTTCCCCTCCGAGCACTTGAGAGGCAGGAAGGTGCGCGCCGATATTTTGCACAAAAAAGGCGTCGCTGGCCGCGCCGATGAGCTCTCCACTTTTCCCGTTGGCCCGTTGTCGATCCAACATGAGTCGAAAAAGTTTCTCGCGAAAACCCGCGTCCCAAACCGCGTCGAACAAAATCGGCTCTTCGGAGCCACCGAAACGCGCAATGACCGCGTGCGGCGCCGCCCGCGCAATGGCGCGCGCGGCGTCGCCCGCGCTTATCTCCACAGGCAAAGTGTATGTCTCCGGCGTGCCGTCGGCATAACTGACCTCGACAAACCAGAAGCGCGCCGCTTTGTTTTCAGAAGAAATCGGAACTTGCTCGACAATCTTTACTCCCCGGATATTGCGCGCCTTGGCGCCAAACCACCGGCAAGTGCGGATATAATTTGGCAGAATTTCGCGCTCGAGTTGCGCCCGCTGACCATCGGCAAGCAGCGTCTGCAAATCGGCCGGCGCATTGATGGTGGGCACGACGCGTTTTTTCGACGCGCGGCGGGCCTCGGTTTGTGGTTGCAGCACAAACCAGTAATGCGCGTGTGGATTGAGCGTGAGGAGGAAAGGCGACTTCCTGATCGCGGGAAAAAGATTGCGACTAAAAACTTCCACCGGGACGCAGCCGGCAAAGCGGGACAAGTCGATCTCGGCCGATTGGGCGAATCGCGAGAGATTCACCACCACGACAATGGTTTCGTTCTCATATCGACGGAGGAAAGCCAGGACCTTGGCATTATCCGGATAAAGAAATTCGAGCGAACCGCGCGAAAACGCCTTGAAGTTCTTGCGCATGGCGATGACGCGCCGCATCCACCAGAGCAGCGACGATGGATTTTTCTGCTGGTTTTCGACGTTGATCGCTTCGTAGTGATATTCGGGATCGATCGTCACCGGCAGGTAGAGTTGCTGCGGGTTCGCTTTGGAAAAACCGGCGTTGCGGTCCGGGCTCCATTGCATCGGCGTGCGGCAACCGTTGCGATCGCCCAGATAAAAGTTGTCGCCCATTCCGATTTCGTCGCCGTAGTAAATGATCGGCGTGCCGGGCATGGAGAAGAGCATGATATTGAGCAGCTCGATCTTGCGCCGATTATTGGCGAGCAACGGGGCGAGGCGACGGCGAATGCCGAGGTTAATGCGCGCGAGCGGGTCGGTGGCGTAAACGCGATACATGTAATCGCGCTCCTCGTCGGTGACCATTTCCAAGGTCAGCTCATCGTGATTGCGCAGAAACATGGCCCACTGGCAATTATCGGGAATCGGCGGCGTCTGATCGAGGATGTCAATAATCGGAAAGCGGTCCTCCATCTGCAACGCCATGAACATCCGCGGCATGAGCGGGAAGTGAAAACTCATGTGCGATTCGTCGCCATTTCCAAAATAAGCGACCGCGTCTTCCGGCCACTGGTTGGCCTCGGCCAGGAGCATGCGGTTGGGGAATTTTGCATCGACATGCGCCCGTAACTTGCGCAGAAACTCATGCGTCCCGGGCAAATTTTCGCAGCTCGTGCCCTCGCGCTCGTAGAGGTAAGGAATGGCATCGAGGCGCAGACCATCGACGCCCATCTCCAACCAAAAGTCGCAAACTTTCTCCACAGCTTGGTGCACGGCCGGATTGTCGAAATTCAAATCCGGTTGGTGCGAATAAAAGCGATGCCAGTAATAAGCTTTTGCGACCGGGTCCCACGCCCAATTGGAAGTTTCGAAATCTTTGAAGATGATGCGCGCGTCTTTGTATTTCTCCGGCGTGTCGCTCCAGACATAAAAATCCTTATAGTCGTGATCGCCAGCCACGGCCGTTGGCACTGCGCTCGCATGACCGCGGTCAGCTCTGAAAGCTTTCGAAGCAGCTAGAGCCCGTCGCGATTTTTGGAACCACGGGTTTTGGTCCGAGGTGTGATTGAGGACCAACTCCGTAATCACCCGCAGACCGCGCTCATGCGCCGCGGCGAGGAACGCTTGAAAATCCTGGACCGTTCCGTATTTCGGATTGACATCGAAATAGTCGGCGATGTCGTAGCCGTCATCACGCATAGGCGATGGATAAAACGGCAGGAGCCAGACCGCGGTAACGCCGAGCTCCTGCAAAAAGTCGAGCTTATCGTTCAGGCCGCGGAAGTCGCCGATTCCGTCGCCGTCGCTGTCGCAAAACGTCTTGACGTGCAGCTCGTAGATGATCGCGTCCTTGTACCAAAGCGGATCATCCACTGCTTCGCTCCCAATTGCCGGCATGCCGGTAACCTTTGCCGCACAAATCGCGCCGCGCAATCATCGGGTTTTCGGGAAAGACGTGTTGCGGTTGGCGGGCGAAAAGAAACGGCAGCGGCCACGTCGAGGTGACCGCTGCCGTCAAACATGCACGCGGCAGCGCGCAAAACAATTATCGCTAAGGCAACTTCATTAGCTGGCTGGCAACGCATTGCCACCGGCCGCTCCGCGCCACCCAAGTGTCGGTAAAGCGAAACTTCCGATCGAACGGCTTGCCATCTTTGTCCGTCCCCTTCTCGTGCGCGGTGCCGACCACGACTGCTACGCTCGGACCATAAGTATGCACGGCCAGCTTTTCGTTCACGGCCGATTTGTAGGTGTCCCGATCCTTCTTCGCCTCTGCAATCACGCTTGACCTGGTCATGACTTTGCCGTCGAAATAAACGCCGACGAAATCATCGGCCACCATTGATTGGATGGTGGAATGATCATGAGCTGCATAAGCGGCCTCCCATCTGTTCTCGTTGTCCTTCAATGCAGCTTCCACGCTCATTTTTTTGCCGGAGGGAGCGGCCGCAGCTTTCGGGACAGCGGGCGAAGCAGACTTCTCAGACGGGGTCTTGGCCAGCGTCTCCTTTTTCTGAGCGGCCGGTTGCTCTGCCGGCGTCGCGGTCGCCCTGGTTTCAGGCGCGGCCGCCGTTGCTGGCGCCGGAGTTTCTTGCACAGTGGTGGAAGTTTTTTCTTCCGGCGACGTGGATGGTGATTCTTCTTGCGCAAGCGCCGAGGTGACGAAAGTCAGTGCAACGATGCCGAGAAGCGATGTAATTAGTTTCATATGAATTTCCTTTCCTGAAGTTACTCTTTGAACGCAGGATCGCGCAGCACCCGTTCCCCCACTCTGCGCCGCCGAGTGCCACTTGCACTCAGTTCGCGTTGTCATCGCAAAGCGTATTGGAGCAACTGCTTGTCGGTCAAGCTTATTGCAGCGCATCGAATTGAAACCGTTGGACGAAGCCGGTGAGCCAGACTAGTGCTCTGTTTCGCACTTCTGCATGAATCGAAAATCCCAGATCGCTGCGCGTCCAGACGGCGAGACGGAGCCCGGGCCGCGCGCGCGGACCACCGCGCCGGAACCTGAGCCGGGTGCGCCGAGCGATCTCGATCTGATGCAGGCGATCCAGGCCGAGGACCCGGAAGCGCTTTCCCAGCTTTACGACCGATACAACGGGATTCTGAAAGCGCTTATTTTGCGCGTGATTCACAACGAAACCGAGGCCGACGACTTGCTACAGGAAATTTTCATGGAGATTTGGAATCAGGCGAAGAACTTCTCCGCGCAAAAAGGGAAACCGCTCGGCTGGATGGTTACCCTGGCGCGCCGGCGCGCAATTGACGGTTTACGGAAAAAGCAGGCCTACACGCGCGCCGAGGAGCGTCTGCAAAGCGAGACCGAGCAGCGCCCTGAGGCCTGGGTGCATAATGCGACCGCGGAAGAAATCGCCTTCAGCGACACGCGGGTCCTTGTGCGCAACGTGATCAACGGGCTCCCGCCGGCGCAGCAGCAGGCAATCGAGTACGCATTTTTTCGAGGCATGAGCCAACGCGAAATCGCGGCAAAAACGAATACACCTTTAGGCACAGTCAAGACCCGCCTAGAACTGGGATTAAAAAAAATTTATGACGGCCTGAAGGAGCTAAGAGATGAGCTTTGAAGAATTCCAGAACCGCTCGCGGCTTTACGTCCTCGGCGCGCTGGAGCCCGAAGAGATGGAGGAGTTCGAGAGAGCGCGAAGAAAATTCGGGCAAAAGGCCGAAGATTTTATCGGCGAGTGTTATGCCTTGCACGAAGCGTTCGCGCTAAGCTTACGCCCCGCGAAATCGTCCGCTGCGATTAAGGAACGGCTCATGTCGATGGTCCGAGAGCGCAAGCAGGGCTAATCGGAATTTTTTCCCGGGCAGTCGCTGACTTCGCGCAAAATAAATTCCTGAAGAAAGCCGTAGAAGTTTACCTGGAATAAGCTCAAGTCGCGGCGCGACCCGATGGGTGAGCGATAGTGATCGCACAACTCGCCATCAGTGAAATTATATTTCGCGGCAATGACCAGCCGCGCCTGATTGAGCGCACTCAGCCAGGCATCCGCATGCATCGCCGGAATGCGCAGAGTGCGGTTCGCAAAGGCCTTTTCATTGCCACTCAGTTGTTCCAGATCAGCGGCCACGGTTTCCGTCGCCGTCCGAAAGAGACGCCGTAACTCCGGTTGCACATAAAGTTTCCATTCCGCGCAAATCTCCCTCTCGCGCGCACCCGCGGGTGGGCTGAAAAGTCGCTGCTCGGCGGCTGGCGTTCCCTCCGGATTGGCGCTCGCCGGAATCTGCCGGAGCAATTCCGCTAAAAATGGGTCGAGCTCGGTGATCTCGAGTTCATCCTCTCGCCGGCAAATTTCCATATCAACCAACTTTCTCCAGCGTCGCGAGCAGGAGATAACCGTGCAATTGTTGCACGTAAAGCTCCGCTCGCTCGCGCATGCCGCTCCAGAGGATCGAGCGTCCTTTGTGATGCACTTCCAGCATGTGACCTTCCGCTTTCTCACGCGGATAGCCGAACACCCGCTGGAACACCATCGTCACATAACTCATCAGGTTGACCGGATCGTTATGCACCACCACTTGCCAGGGAAGATCGAGATCTTCTTCCGAGCGCGTTTCCTTTTCGATTGTCGGAGCGTCTATCGTTGCAGGATTAGCGTTCTGATCCGAAATGCTAATCGTTCCCGCGGATCGTTCGCTTTGCACCACCCATGCGCTGCCCCGCCGCGGCTGCCAACTCATAGATGAAACGCTAACATACGCCGCCTTCAGTTCAAACGAGGTCGCGCCCGGCGCTCGCCGCTAGAACTACTGCTTCAACGCCGCGGCAAGAATTTGTCGCTGCATCCTTTCCATTCTTTGCGCCTCGATCTCATTTCGATCATCAAAGCCATGCAGATGCAACAGTCCATGCACAACGTAAAGCCGGACCTCTTGCCCGAGGGAACTTCCAAACCTGCGCGCATGATCGCGCGCCCTCTCGGCGCTGAGAAAAATCTCACCATGCTCAAATGTCAGGACGTCGGTTGGCCCCGCCTTGTTCAGGAATTGTCGATGTAACCTCGCCATCCGCCGATCGGAAATGAGAAGAACAAATATTTCGCGCAGGCGTTTTAGTTGCGTCGGCTCGTTTCGAGGAATGCCAAAGCACAACTGCAAAGCCTGTCGGGCGAACTCCTGGAGCGCCGTCACATTGACCCGGACGGTTCGTTGAAGATTGCGCACCGTGATTTCGGGAAGGGTGGTAACCAAGTTCCGGCCGCGACTCATAATGGTCGATTGTCGATCCCGGCAGCGCGTTGCGGCGCCTGCTCGAGAGATTTGAGAAGCGAATAGAGAATCTCTAGTCGCGGCGTCGGCGCGCCCGCCGCAGCAGCGCGGCGCAACGGCTCGCCCCAAATCGCTTCGATCTCGAGCGCTTTTCCATTTTCAAAATCGATTAAGGTTGAAGGCTTGTAAGCGCCCATCGTTTCCGTGCGTCTCATTTGTTCCTCAGCCGCACCGCGCCCTAATTGATGACCGCACTTATTTGCCGCAGTGATCACTTCATCCATCAAAGCGCGTGTCGATCGGAGCAAATCTTTGTCGGCAATAATGGCGGCCGTGTCGATGCCGCCGGCCAGGATCGACAATCCGTTGAACGGAATATTCCAGACGAGCTTGCGCCAGCGTTCCAGGACCAAATCTTCTACGACGCTGCACTCCACATCGCACCGCTTGAATTCCGACGCGATCGCCTGGGTGCGCGATTGCGGGGCGCGTCCGTACTCGCCAATAACGATGTGACCGTAATCGTAGCGCTCGACCAGCGTTCGCGAAATTCGATTCAAACAAATGAAGCAAAGCCCGCCCAGGATGCGCTCCGCGCCAAAGTGCGCGGCGAGGAGTTCTTCGTTGCCCAAGCCGTTCTGCAATGTGAGCAGCATCGTGCGCTGATGCAGGAGGGGCGGGACAAGATCGACAAGGTCGGCATTTGAAGTTGCCTTGACCGCGATGAGAACGAGATCGCACTCGCCGATTTCTTGCGTCGAGTTGTAACAATTCACTTTCGCGACCCGAAAATTTTCACCTTTGCCGTGAATGGAGAGACCGTCGCGCCGAATTTCGCTCAAATCACCGCGCATCAAAAAATGCACGTCGCGCCCGCCGTGCGCCAGCTTCGCGCCATAATAACTGCCGATCGCACCGGAACCGACAATCGCTATGCGAAGAGCGTTCGCCATCTTACGAGGAAGACAGCCGCCCTCGGCTGTCAGGGCAAACAGCCGTCCCGGCTGTTGATTCGGCAGGCCGGAGGCCTGTCTGCCATGACAGACGAGACGCCTGTCTTCCGCCTCTAAATCGACTACCTGTTCCCATCACAAATAATTTGCTTGTTAACTCGGCAGCTATTTCACGCTGGCGGTCTGGTTTCGGACTGAAAATTTCTCGTGATCAATCGCGCGCCTTTATTGAAGGTGAAGTAGGCCCACGCCCACTGAAAGAGCACGGCGAGGCGATTGCGGAAGCCGACCAGAAAAATAATGTGCACAAATAGCCACGCCAACCACGCCGGCAATCCGCTGAAGTGCACAAAGTTCAGATCGGCCACGGCTTTGTGCCGGCCAATCGTGGCCATGCTGCCTTTATCCCAATACCAGAATCGCTGCGGTTTGCGTTCCTCAATCATGGCCAAAATATTGCGCGCGGCGTGACGGCCCTGCTGCATGGCGACCGGCGATACGCCCGGCAAAGGCTTTCCAGTTTGATGCGAAAAATTTGCCAGATCGCCGATTACCTGGATCTCAGGATGTCCCAGAATGGTGAGATCATCGTTGACGACCACGCGACCAACCTTGTCGATTGGCACACCGAGCGTCTTGCCGACAAAGGATGCGTTGTTGCCGGCCGCCCAAATTTTCACGCGGCTCGGAATAAACTCACCGCCAACCTCGACTCCGGCCTCGGTGAGATTGGTCGCGCGCACACCGGTGCGAACTTCCACGCCAAGATCGACAAGCTGCTTCAGTGCGCTCGCCGACAAATCTTCCGGAAAGGCGGCGATGAGACGCGGCTCGCTTTCGACCAAAATCACACGGGCCTCTGACGGATCAATGTGGCGAAAATCTTTCGCCAGTGTGTAACGCGCGATCTCTGCAATTGCGCCCGCCATCTCTACGCCAGTCGGCCCGCCGCCAATGATTACGAAGGTCATCGCCGCTTTACGCGCCGCTTCATCCGTGATTTTTTCGGCATACTCAAACGCCAAGAGCAAGCGGCGGCGCAGTTCGATTGCGTCTTCGAGACTTTTTAATCCCGGCGCCAACTTCTCCCACTCATCATGCCCGAAGTACGAGTGTCGCGCGCCGGTTGCGAGAATTAGAAAATCGTAATCGATCTCGCTGTCGGTCATTTTCACTTTTCTTGCATCGACATCGACCGACTCCACTTCCGCGAGCATGACCTCGATATTTTTGCATTTGCTTAAGATGGCACGAACTGGAGCCGCGATGTCGGCCGGCGACAGCGCGGCCGTCGCCACTTGGTAAAGCAGCGGCTGGAAAAGATGATAATTGGTGCGGTCGATTACCGTGACGTGCACATCTTTGGACGCCAATTTCTTTGCCGCTTCAAGTCCGCCGAATCCTGCGCCGACGATAACGATGTGCGGCTTTTTTATCGGCGCATTTTCCATCTGGCAACAATGTTGTAAGAAAGGCAATCGAAGCGAGGAGATTTATAGCCGCGGTCGCTCGGCATCTGCGGCGGAACCTAGGCGTTCTGCCTGTCGACCCAGCGAACATGCTGTCCGCTGCATTTGTTTGCAGCGGAGTACAACTCTGCTGGGCACATAGACGGGAACAAAGTGTTGTCAGCCTCGGATTCGCCGCTATCTTTCGCGCCTTATGCCGAAACCGATTGCCCGAAGCAAAACCAAGAAAGCGGTGGCAAAACGATTCAAGATCACCGCTCGCGGCAAGATTTTGCGAGCGCAATCCTCACGGCGCCATCTGCTCTCAGCCAAAAATGCGAAACGCAAACGGCAGCTGAGCAAGGCTGCGCAAGTGGACAAAACGGACGTCGCTCGGATTAAGGCGAACCTGCCGTTTGGCTAAACGGTAGATGTCGATCTAGCGATACGGCGGCGGCGACCTGGTCTCTGCAGGTTCGCTTGGTGCCATCCGCACCTGTGTGCTCGTAGCCGTTGTCGTGGTTCGTGTCACCGGCAGCATGGCGTTGGGGGCGGGCGGAAGCGCGCCTGTCAACGCGCGGCGCATCTTCGATTTTCAAAACCCGATTGCACGATGTCGATCTTGCGCGAATTTTTCTTCTCCGTCAGGGGCTATGGATGGAGGACTTACGAACCCCGCCAGGGCAGGAATGCAGCAACGGTAGTCTGATCCTCCTTGCCGTAGTTCTCTGACGGACTTTTTCTGGGGAGAGTGGCGCGAGCCTCTGGCTTGCGTTTATTTGGAATCGCAAGCAGGACGCTTGCGCCACCATGAAACTTCTTAAAGTCAAAACGGCGCGCTTCGCTGAGGTGATCGAGAAATGCGGCGCGCCTGAGGCTTACACGCTTTGGCAAAAACCGTCGGCAGATCGTCATTTACAATCGCAGATCAAAAATAATCGCCTGATGACGGTCCAGAAAAGTGAAACTGGAACTGAGTTTGCAGTTGTCGGTTTCAGAGAGCGCAAAGGCGCAAGTCATCTGATATTTCCAAAATCGTTGAAGCGTTTCGAAAATAAGCGGATTGTTGGAATCAATTGGGACTTGGTGAAATCGGGCTGAGTCAGCGCGATAATCTTTCTGCGGAAAACGGAAGACAGGCTTCCAGCCTGTCATGGCAAACAGCCGTCCCGGCTGTTGATAGATGCAGGCGAGACGCCTGCGCGCCATGACAGCCGGAACGGCTGTCTTCCTTCCCATCACGACCGTGCTAAAATAGAGGGACGGCATGAGCAAAAGTATCATAGAGGATGGACGGACAGAGGGCATTGAACTGAGCGGCGAGGAGACTGCGCGCTACTCGCGCCATCTCATGATGCCGGAAGTTACAGCCGACGGACAACGCCGCTTAAAAGCTGCGCGCGTTTTGTGTATCGGCGCGGGTGGGCTCGGATCACCTGCGGCCCTTTATCTGGCGGCGGCAGGGGTCGGCAAAATTGGCATTGTCGATTTCGACGATGTCGATCTTTCAAATTTGCAGCGGCAAATTCTCCACGGAACGAAAGATATAGGTCGCAGCAAATTGGAATCCGCGGGGGACCGATTACGCGACGTCAATCCAAACATCGACGTCGAGTTGCATGCGGGCCGCTTCTCCAGTGTGGACGCGCCCGGACTCGTTGCGCGCTACGACCTGGTCATCGACGGCTCCGATAATTTCCCGACACGATATTTATCGAACGACGTCTGCGTTTTTGCGCGCAAGCCAAATGTTTACGGCTCCGTTTTTCGCTTCGATGGACAAGCCACCGTTTTCGCACCGCATCTAGGTGGCCCGTGTTATCGCTGTCTGTTTCCAGAGCCGCCCGCTCCAGGGACAGTCCCGAATTGCGCCGAGGCGGGCGTTCTCGGCGTGCTGCCGGGGATTATCGGGATGGTGCAAGCGATCGAGGCGATAAAACTTGTTCTCGGCATCGGAGAGCCGCTCATCGGACGCCTTCTGCATTTCGACGCACTCAAAATGAAATTTCGCGAATTCAACGTGCGCCGCGATCCGCATTGCCCGGTTTGTGGTGAACGACCAACAATCACAGCGCCGATCGACTACGAACAATTCTGCGGAATTGCGGCGGATGTACCCGCAATTTCCGTGCATGACTTGAAGCGAAAACTTGATGCGCACGAAGCGATTCAGCTAATCGACGTCCGCGAGCCGTTCGAATTTGAAATTGCCCGGATCGATGGCGCAAAACTGATTCCGTTAGGCCAATTAGCTAATCGCTTACATGAGCTGAAGCAGAATGGTCAGACCGTTGTTCATTGTCACACGGGCATGCGCAGCGCGCAGGCAGTGGAGATGCTACGGCAAACTGGTTTTACGAACGTTTACAATCTCGAAGGCGGCATAGACGCCTGGGCAAGCGAAATCGATCCGGCGATGCAGAAGTATTAGTAGCAACGGTGTCTGTCGCCGTGTGCGCCCCGACTGAGCGGGGCGGCTACAGGTGCTCGTCGGGAATCGACGGTTTATTTCACGACTGCTGCCAACTCCGCGGCGCTCGGCACATCATCCCATTGCCGCAGCAGTTCGCC
>Ga0184619_10000109_pt1 | contig 25602 bp, 26 predicted proteins | sample PLM0_60_b1_FD_133146 | JGI IMG/M metagenome (GOLD analysis project Ga0184619, IMG submission 133146) | Groundwater sediment microbial communities from an aquifer in East River, Colorado, USA - PLM0_60_b1 | ecosystem: Environmental > Terrestrial > Soil > Riparian zone | place: USA: East River...
GCGGCACAGTCCCGTTACGATTGGCCTCGAAGGACCGTGGCCAAGGCTGTGGGAAAGTCGGACGACCTCAGGAGGAACCATGCAGAAGCGCACGCTTGGAAAGAGCAACCTGGAAGTGTCGGCCCTCGGCCTCGGCTGCATGGGCATGAGCTTCGGCTATGGCCCGGCAGCCGACAAACGGCAGATGATCTCACTGATTCGGTCCGCCGTCGAGCGCGGCGTCACCTTCTTCGACACCGCCCAGGTCTACGGACCGTTCACGAACGAGGAGCTCGTGGGCGAAGCGCTCGCACCCTTCCGCGAGCAGGTGGTGATCGCCACCAAGTTTGGCTTCGACTTCGATGCGAACGGGAAACAGCGTGGACTCAACAGCCGGCCCGAGTACATCCGGCAGATGACCGAGGGCTCGCTCGCGCGGCTCGGAGTCGAGGCCATCGACCTCTATTACCAGCACCGCGTCGACCCGAACGTGCCGATCGAGGACGTCGCAGGGACGGTGAAGGACCTGATCCGCGAGGGCAAGGTGAAGCACTTCGGCCTCTCCGAGGCCGGCGTGGGAACCATCCGCCGCGCACACGCGGTTCAGCCGGTCACGGCCCTCCAGAGCGAGTGCTCGTTGTGGTGGAGAGAGCCTGAAGGGGAAATCCTGCCGACGCTCGAGACACTCGGCATCGGGTTCGTTCCCTTCAGCCCGCTGGGCAAAGGCTTCCTCACGGGAAAAATCGACGAGACCACGACCTTCGACGGCTCCGATTTCCGGAATACCGTCCCCCGCTTCGCGGCGGAGAACCGGAAGGCGAATCAAGCCCTGGTGGACCTGGTGACGAGGGTCGCGGCAAAGAAGCACGCCACGCCGGCGCAGGTCGCCCTCGCCTGGCTGCTGGCGCAGAAGTCGTGGATCGTTCCGATTCCGGGGACCACGAAGCCGCACCGCCTGGAAGAGAACCTGGGCGGGGCGACCGTGGAGCTCTCGGCAGACGATCTCCGAGAGATCGTCCGCACCGCCGCCCAGCTCACAGTGCACGGGGCGCGGTACTCCGAAAGCGCGCAACGGATGATCGACCGGTGACCCGGACGTCCTTGGTTCACACGTCCCCTGAGGAGGCAAGCAAGCATGCGAGTTGGCATTCTCGGTTCGGGGTTGATGGGCGGCAAGCTCGGCACGCTCTTCGCGCGGGCCGGACATGAGGTGGTGTTCAGCTACGCCCGCAGCGAGCAGAAGCTGAAAAAGCTCGCGCGGGATGCGAAAGGGAAAGCGCGGGCGGGAACACCGCACGAGGCCGTGGAGGAATCCGAGGCGCTCCTGCTGGCCGTCCACTGGTCTCGGGTCGACGACGTGTTGAAACAAGCCGGCGACCTGTCGGGCAAGGTGATCGTCACGTGCTCGCTGCCGATGAACGCTGGCGATACCGGACTCGTTATCGCCCGCACCTCCTCCGGCGCAGAGGCGCCCGCTAAGAAGGTCCCGAAGGCTCGAGTGGTCTCCGCGTTCGGCACTGTGCCGAGCGAGGTGCTGTTTGGTGTCTTCGCGGCTCGGCGCAAAGCCACGAAGCCCAGCCTGGTCTACTGCGGGGACGATGCGAAGAGCAAGAAGATGGCCGCTGAGCTGATCCGCGATGTGGGGTTCGATCCGGTGGATGCTGGACCCTTACGGGTCGCGCGCTATACGGAGCCGTTCACGCTGCTCATCGCCCAGCTCGCGTACGAGGGGGATGAAGGGCCGGAGCTTGCGTACCGCTTCGAGCGGTTTGGGAGGAAGGCATAGCACGGGGTGCAGTCGGTCTCAATAGTCCGCAAACGCGTCGTCCGGGTAACAGTACAGCCACTGCTCCCCCGGCTCGGCCGAGGCAACCACCGGATGCCCGCTCGCGCGTGCATGCTTGGAGGCATGGCGGTTGGGGGAGCTGTCGCAGCACAGGGTGGCGCCGCACTCCTGACAGGTGCGCAAATGGACCCACTGCGCGCCGATCTTGACGCACTCGGCGCATTCCCGGCGCGTGGCGTGCCGCACGGCCGTGATCGCGCCGAGATGCGCACAGGTACCGTCGGACATCGCAGAACCTCCCTTACTCGTGGAGCGCCTGGTGGACGGCGGCGATCGCGATCGATCCCTCGCCCACCGCCGAGGCCACGCGCTTCAGGCTCCCGGCGCGGACGTCGCCGATGGCGAATACCCCGGGCCGACTCGTCTCGAGGAGATGGGGAGCGCGGGCGAGCGGCCAGCGTGCGGTGGCCAGGTCCTCGGGAGACAGGTCGGGTCCCGTCTTGATGAATCCCTTGTCGTCGAGTGCCAGGCAGCCGTCCAGCCAGCGCGTGCTGGGCACCGCACCCGTCATGGTGAAGACATGCCGGATTCCCTGTGTCTCGACACGCCCGGTTTGGTTGTCGCGCCAGCCCACGCGTTCGAGGTGACCGTTCCCCTCGAGGCTCGTGATCTCGGTGTGCACGTGGCGCACGATGGCCGGATGGTCCTCGATGCGGCGGATCAGGTAGCGCGACATGGTGTCGGCCAGGCCCCCCGAGCGAATCAGCATATGCACCCGCCGGGCGGTCTGCGCGAGAAAGACGGCGGCCTGGCCCGCTGAGTTGCCGGCGCCCACGACGATCACCTCGTCACCGGCGCATAGCTGCGCCTCCATGAAGGTCGCGGCGTAGTACACCCCCGCGCCCTCGAACTGCGGCAGGTTGGCGATCGCCAGGCGCCGATACTCGGCGCCGGTAGCGATGATCACGGCGCGCGCCGGCAGCCGCTGCGCGTCGCCGATCTCGAGCGCGTGCGGCGTGCGGTCGCACGCCAGGCGTCTGGCACCGTTCCCGATCATCAGCTGAGCCCCGAACTTCTGCGCTTGGGTGCCGGCGCGTGCCGCCAGGTCCAGACCGGAGATCCCGGTCGGAAACCCGAGGTAGTTCTCGATCCGGGAGCTCGCGCCGGCTTGGCCCCCGGGCGCGGTCGCCTCGACGACCAGGACATCCAATCCTTCCGACGCCCCATACACCGCCGCCGCCAGCCCCGCGGGTCCTGCGCCGACGATGACCAGGTCGCGGATGTGGGTTTGATCGATCGCGTCGTTGAAGCCCAAGGCGTCAGCGATCTGCTGATTGGTCGGGTTGCGGAGCACGACCTCGCTGCACGTGATGACCACGGGTATGTCAGCGGCGGTGACGTGGAAGCGATCGAGCAGCTCCTGGACGCCGGCGTCGCGGTCCAGGTCGAGCATGGTGTGGGGATGCCCGTTTCGGGTGAGGAACTCACGGATACGGAGGGTCCCCTGGCAATGAGGCGACCCGAGGACCACGACGTCGCTGACGCCGCGGGCGATCAACTCCACCCGGCGCAGGATGAAGGCGCGCATGAAGATGGCGCTCAGCTCGCCGTCGGTCTGGATGAGCCCCAGCAGGTCGTCCCGACCGACTTCGATGACCTCGCTGTCCACTCCCGCTCGGATCTGGGCGAGCCCGCGGCGGCCTGACAACATGGTGACTTCGCCCGTGAACATCCCCGGGCCGAACGACACCACGACCTCCTCGGCGGCCGATGGGCGGACGACGTCGATGCGACCGGCGAGCACGACAAAGAACCGCGCCGTGCTTTCTCCGGCCTGCACCAGTACCTCACCTTGCGCGACCTGGCGCCGCCGTCCGTGGGGGGCGACGCGCGCGAGCTGCGCCGGCGTCAGCGTCGGATAGAGGCGGTCGACACCGGGACCGGGTGGCGGGGGCGAGGGGGGGGCAACGAGGGTCATGATATCACCGTGGTCATCCACTTTAGCACCCGGTAGTTGTGGAAGTTGATCACCGTACCGCAATCTAGCGCGCAGGTACACGACGCGGTACGATACGGATGCGTCATCCGAGGCCGGCTGCTCGCGCGATCAGAACCAACCCTGCCCCAATGACCACGGCCCCGGTGGCTCGCGCGACGCGCTCACCGGCTGGTGCGAGACGTTCGACGGTGATGGCGGCCGCGACGACAGCCATCGCGCGAAGGTCCATGACCCCCATGACCAGCAGGATCGCCATCAGACCGACACAGCAGTGGCTGCAGTGGAGGCCGAGGCGCAGGCCGTGTCGCCAGGCCGTGCCGGCGGCGGCCGGCAGCATACGGCCGCGCCCGGGCGCCTCCCGGCACCAGGCAAGGTGACGCGCCTTCCACGCGGTGAGCTGGAGGGAGCCGGCCATCAGGACGACCACACCGACCCCGATCGGTACGGCGCGCGCCAGCGCCGGCTGCCGCAGCTCGATCGCCGCCAGCGCGACGCCCAGCGGGAAGGCGGCCATTCCGAACACGGTCCAGACGAAGAAGTAACCCACGCCCACGAGCGCCGTCAGCCGACCGAGGCCGGCCTGGTGGTAGCGCCACAGCGTCGGGACCAAGGACGGCAGCATCATCGCCACCATCATCACGACCCACATGCAAAGGAACGACGCCGCAGCGCCGGGCCAGGTCTGTCCGGGCATCGGCATCCACACCATCGACATCGCTCAGCCTCTGTCGTACTCGTCGTGGCGGCGCCACCAGATGCCCGTCTCGTTGCGCCCCCTGGGTGCGCGGTCGAGCCACTGGTACATGCCCCAGAGGCCGTCCACTCCGCGCGCATAGGTGGAATAGGTGTGGTAGACTACGCCGTCCTCGAGCACGAACGCGCTCATGCCCGGCCTCTCGCGCGTGTACGTGGCCACGTCGGTTCCGGTCATGGCCGCGACCTCGGCGACAGGCCCCTCGCCGCGTTTCGTCAGTGAGTCGCCGATCCCGCGTACCGTCAACGCAGCCTCGCGTCGGTAGTTGTATTCGACCCCCTCGCGCTGTTGCTCCTCAGTGAGCGAGACGTTGAAGTCGAAGTTGAAGTCCCCTCCGAGCGAGGACGCCCACGGAAACGACCACCCCATCCGTCGCTCGTACGCCTGCAGCTTCGCGAGCGGCGCCCGCGACACCGCCGCAAGGGTGACGTCGTGGTTGGCCAGGTGGACGACGGAGCCGTTGAAACCGTCCGCGATCGCCGAGCAGGACGGACACCCCGCCGTGTAGTCGGGCCCGAACATGAAGTGGTAGACGAGGAGCTGCGAGCGCCCTCGAAAGAGGTCTGCCAGCGAGGCGCTCCCCTCGTCGGTCTCGAATCGGTACGACTTGTCGATCCGGACCCACGGCAGCTCCTGCCGCCGCCGCGCCAGGTCGTCGCTGCGCCGCGTCAGCTCCTTCTCCGCCTTGAGCAGCTCGAGCCGGGCTGCGAGCCACTGTTCACGTGTCCCGGTCTTGTGCTTCGTCATCGCTCTTCTCCCCTTGTTGTTGAAGTAGCGTCAGTCTTCGACGAACGCCCTCAAGCGTTCGGCCGCGTCGTCCCATTGGGCCGCGATCTGTTCGATGTATCGCTTTGCTCTCTCCAGCCGTTCGCGGTTCAGGTCCCACACCCGCTCACGCCCCCGGCGGGCGTGGCGCACGAGCCCCACACGCCCGAGGGCGTGGAGGTGGCGCGTAATCGCCTGACGCGTCACGCCGGTCCCTTCACTGAGACGTGTTATCGAAAGAGGCCCGCCGGCGGACAGGCGTCCCAGCAGCCGGAGCCGAGTCGCGTCGCCCAACGCGGCGAACAGCGGCACCGCGCCGGGGGGGGGCAACTGCAGCGCGGCGCTGCGTTTACTCGACATACTTCGAGAGCTGCTTGATCTGCCCGGTCCACCCATTGTCGTTCATGCGGAACGCCTCGGCGCGACGGGTGAGCGGGATGCGATCGAACCCGGACTCGACAATCGTGAGCGCGGTGCCGCCCTCTGTTTCCTCGAGCGTGAACTCGACCAGCGTCGTGGGCTCGGCCGAGTAGTCGACGGCGGGGTCGACGGCGTAGGGGTGCCAGCGGTAGGCGAAGTACCGCTCCGGGTCGATGCGCTCGACCAGCAGTTCCAGCGTCACATGCTCGTAGCCCGGTATGGTGAGCCTGCCCCGGATCGGCTTGCCCTCGGTAAACGCGCCCTCGAGCTTGACCCGGAACCAGGTGTTGAACTCGTCCGCGTTCGTGAGGGCGCGCCACACGCGCGTGCGTGGGGCGCGGAGCACGACTCGTTTTTCGATCCGATCGGTGCTCTTCGTGTCGTTGGGCATTGGGCTTTTGACTGCCATGGGTTGATTCCCTCCGCGACCAGGTAGAAGTCGTTCGTTGATATGCAACATGGGTGTTGCGTATTATACCAGGCACTCCCCTTAAATGCAACCGTGATGTTGCGCTTTCTTTGGGCCTCGAGGAACACGGCCTTGACCCGGACCCAGCGTGCCAGGTCGTCAGAGCGCATCGCTACGCGGTGCCCCTCCCGGTCGGGCGGGGGAGATGCATCTTCCCAAGAGGCACGGGCGTGACCGTACGACCCGGCAGAGACCCTACCCATGCCTTGGACGGAGGTGTCAAATGCAACGGTTGCGCTTCGCAGTCGCGGCTATCATCCCGCTGGTGTGCGCCGCTTGTGACGATCCAACGTCGAGCGAGCCCAGTTCGGTCGCCGCGCGGTCCGGCTGGGAACCCCTGGCCGTGGAACCGCAGCTCTCGCTCCTGCCCAATACCGCGCGAGGGCAACCGAGCTTCATCATCACGACGATCGATGTGCCCGGTACGCTGTCCACGGGTGCACAGGGTATTAATGCGGAGGGCGTCATCTCGGGTGCGTACCGAGACGCGAGCGGCTTGCACGGATTCATTCTCCGGGACGGTGTGTTCGAGACCGTGGATTACCCGGACGCAGACAACACGGAGCTCCGCGGTATCGGCCCGGACGGCGCCGTGGTCGGCGATCACTGGAACAACGGCGAGGAGGCGACTGCCGCGCATGGCTTCCGTCGCACAGCGGACGGGCAGTTCACGACGGTACACTTCCCCGGTCACCTGTACGAGTTCCCACAACGGATACTGGCTGACGGCACCATTCTGGGGTGCAGGCACGACCACGATCTGATGGCCAGCATGAGGGGTGTCCGCACCGGGCGGGACGGATCCACCGAGATCGACGAGTTTGCCTCCATGAACAACGGGGCCACGCCTGCCGGACGACGGATCGTCGGCCTCTACACCAACATGATGGCCGCCAATCGGACTGAGGCGTACATCATCGACGACGGCGTGCTCACGCCATTCCTGGTGCCGGGCAGCACCTTGACGACGGCGTGGGACGTCAATCCCCGCGGGGACGTGGTGGGCGTGTACCGCAACGCGTCTGGCTTTCACGGCTACGTGATCACGACGGAGGGTATCACCACGATCGACGTCCCGGGCGCAAGCGCCACGCGTGCCTTCGGCATCAATGCGCGCGGCGACGTGATTGGCACGTATGTCGCCGGCGGGGTGACGCACAGCTTTCTCGCGAAGCGCACTCGGTGATCTGCGGGGCTACCTTACGTCGTTCCGGCCGAGTACCGGCGGGGACGTCGAGCTTTTCGTGATGAACGCCGATGGCAGCGAGGTCCGACACGTGATCCAGCAACCTTTCGGCAACTCTCCCTCGCGGGCGGTGTTCCTCCGTGCGCGATATCCATCGAGGATCTCAAGCCTTTGTACGCGGACCTTGAGGAGAAAACTCGAGAGGCCTTTGACAGATACGCGCCTGGCATACAGCGGCCGGCTGCGGGAACGACATTCACACTTCGACGGGTGTGTTGCGTATTACACCAGGCACTCCCCTTAAATGCAACCGTGATGTTGCGCTTTCCTTGGGTGGCGTTACAAAGCACAATCAAGGGCTGGCAGTGTCAAGCGCACGCGAAGCATGGCCGGGAACCATCACACTGACAACGCTGTTGTGAGCCACGAGGAGTTTGTCAACCACAAGATTCGGAGAGCAACAATGCCGGCGACCCAGCCCCGCAACCTCCAAGGCCAGAAGGCCCTCGTGACGGGCGCGACGTCCGGCATCGGCCGTGCAGTCGCCTTGCAGTTGGCCCGCGACGGCGCCGAGGTCATCGTCCATGGCCGCGACGCCGCCCGAGGGGCCGAGACCGTCGAATCGATTACCGCTGCGGGCGGCCGGGCGCGCTTCGTCGGTGCCGACCTGAGCGATCCAGCTGACCTGCAGCGCCTGGTCGAAGCTGTCGGCGATATTGACATCCTGGTCAACAACGCCGGGTTCTCCTGGTTCGGCGCAACGGCGGACCTCAAAGTCGCCACGTTCGACGCCCTGTTCGCCAGCAACGTCCGCGCCGCGTTCTTTCTCGTCGCCGGTTTCGCGCCGGGCATGGCGGCCAGGGGCAAGGGCAGCATCATCAACGTCAGCAGCATGGCGGGCCAGATCGGCCTTGCGGGTGGCGCCGCCTACGGGGCGACGAAGGCCGCCCTCGCGTCTATGACGCGCGCCTGGGCCGCGGAGTTCAGTCCCAGCGGCGTACGGGTGAACGCCATCGCTCCCGGGCCGGTGTACACCGGGGGCGCGGCACCCGAGCGCATCGAAGCGCTGGGGGCCGCTACACTGCTCCGCCGCGCGGCCGACCCCGCAGAAATTGCCGAGGCCGTCGCATTCCTGGCTTCACCCCGCGCCAGTTACGTCACCGGCGCGATCGTCGCCGCTGACGGCGGCCGCACCGCGATCTAGCACAGGTGCGTACGCAGCCAGCGATGGCTGTCGCGTAACCCTGGTCCGAAGAACTACACTCGAGTTCATTCACGCGCCGCCCTTACGCGGCCGTGGTGGGCGCCGATTGTGAGAAGGCAGACCGGTCAGTTCGCTCGATCCACCGTCGTCTCAGACCTCAAAGTCCAGGAGATGAACGCCTTCGCGGCGATCCGCGCGGCGGTTGAGTGCAGCGCGCCGTTGACTGGCTGAGCGGCGATCGGCACCGCTGCGCCGCTCAACGGAGATCAGGATCGTTTCCCGTCGGCGGTCGCGTACGATCCGGCGGCCGAGATCCCGCCGCCGATCCCACCCACGCCGCCGAGGCTGTTCGTGTCCAGTCGTGTCGTTTCGCATATGATCCGCTGACGCGCCTCAACCGCTCTCGCTGGCAAACCGTGTGCCTTTGGACGGGGCTCCAAGTCGACCACGCGCCCGGAACTCCCATTGCCTCCGCGGCACCAATTTCGGGCGGCTAGAGGCGGGGATGACCCTCGAGACCAGGCGACTCGGCCGTTGGGTTGCGAGTCGGGCAGCGGCTCGGAACTGATCAGCATGAACCGGCCGCGCAGCTCCGGCCGGGGACATTCACGGCTTGGTCCCACAGCCACAACCCGCCACGCTCCGGCATGTTCACGTCCCTGATCACTGCGTCGAACGGTTGACGGCGGAGCGCCTCGAGCCCTTCAACCCCGTTCACCGCCGTCGTTACCTGCCACCGTTTGTGCGTAAAAAAGCGCGCGATCGCCTTCCGGATGGCATCGCTGTCGTCGACCACTACGACCGAGAACGTTTGCTCTGCCATGTCGTCGAGTCTCCTGAAAATGCGGACGCCGCCTACCTGACCGGCGAGCGCATGGTGTGCATGCTTGGGAAGCGTGACTTCGCAGCGGCATGCCGCTGTTGCGCCGCCGCCTGTCGCGCGGCTGTAGCGCCCTAACTTCAAGTCAGTGGTTGTGTAGCGCCATCAAGGCTGCCCAACGCGGGTGGAACCGCAGTGGGACGTTCGATGAGTGCACTCGAATGTGGCGTCAACCGATCCCGCATGCGCACTGACTCGCAGCAGAGCGCCTTTGCTGGGAATTTCCTCCATTCTGCGTCGTGTCGCAGCGGGCGGCACCTAAGCAGCACCATCGCAGCCACATGCACGTGGCGGCCCGGCCACGTCGAGGCCTGACCACACGCGGGCACAGTTGTTGAATTGGCGCCCCGCCAACATGTCCGCGCCGACGACGTTGCGCATCGTGGTGGTCGACGACCACAAGACTGTTCGCGAGACTGTCGCGAACAGTCTGACGCGCCGGGGGCGTCGCACCACGACGGGGGCGACCGGGCTTCTCGGGTTGGAAGCTGTCCAGGCAGAGGGCTCAGAGTAATGGCCGCCCAGTTTGTGCCGCGCGGCACGTGGCCGCTCACCGTTCCCCTGCTCGCAGCCATCTATGTCGGGGCAGCCAAGCTCGGATTCGAGGCCGCTCCGGCACACGCTGTGGTGTCGTCGGCTTGGCCGCCGGCAGGCATTGCTGTCGCCGCGCTCGTGTTACTCGGCTGGCGCATGTGGCCGGGCGTCGCGCTCGGCGCACTGGTCGCCAACGCGACGAGCGGAGTGCCGGTGGCGGGTGCCCTGGGGATCGCGTTCGGAAACACGCTCGAAGCCGTGGTGGCCGCCTGGCTGCTGCAGCGGGCAGACTTCCGGCCGTCGCTCGAACGACTGCGGGATGTGGCGGCGCTATGTGGGCTCGGGGCGCTGGTGGGCACGATGGTGAGCGCGGCGATCGGCGTGACGAGCCTGTGGTTGAGTGGGGCCGCTTCCGTCGCGGACCTGGCAACCCTCGGGCTGGTGTGGTGGTCCGGCGACGCGCTCGGGGTGCTCATCGTGGCATCCGCCGTGCTCGCATGGGCCAGCGCGTCTCGTCGACTCGCCACGCCCGCGCGGATCGGTGAAGCGCTGGCGGTACTCATGGTCCTGCCAGTGCTCACTGTGCTCCTTTTCCGCTCAGGCGATTACGTGTACGCGATCTTCCCCGCGGCCCTGTTGGCTGCGTACCGCTTCGGGCCGCCGGGGGCCACGGCGGCGACCCTCGTTGTGTCGGCAGTCGCTGTGGCCGTCACGGTGGCAGGTCGGGGAATGTTCGTCACGTCGACGCCGACGAACAATCTGTTCTTGCTCCAGACCTTCATTGCCCTCCTCGCCGTGACCGCGCAGGGGTTTGCGGCCGCGATCGCGGAGCGCCAGCACGCCGAGCACGAGCTGAGGATCAGCGGCGAACACTTGGCGGAGGCGCAAGCCGTCGCGCATCTCGGCAGCTGGTATTGGGACGTGGGGAGCGACCGGCTGGAGTGGTCGGACGAGCTATATCGCATTTTCGGTCTCGTCCCGCGTGGGATCTCACCCACGTTCGAGGGATTCCTCGAGCGCGTCCACCGCGACGACCGAGCGCGCGTGGAGACGACAATCCGCCAGGCCATGGTCGAGAAGGAGCAGTTCCAGTTCGATGAACGCATCGTCCTCCCCAACGGCGACGTTCGGGTACTGGAGTCGCAAGGCCGCGTGCTGCGCGACCCGGACGGCCGCACCACGACCGTACAGGGGATCTGCCAGGACGTGAGCGACGCGCGCCGATCCCAAGAGGCATTGGCGGCGTCCGAGGCCAAATTCGCCAAGATCTTCCACGCGAGCCCGGTTGCCATCTGCCTCGTGGCGCTCGCCGATGGGCGAGTCCTCGACGTCAACCAGCGCTGCGTGCAGATGCTGGGCTATGAGAGGCGCGAAGATGTAGTCGGCAAGCAACCTCGGAGCTTCGGAATGTGGGCGGAGCCGGGCGAGCAGGACCGCGTGCTCCGCGAGCTGCGGGAGCAGCGGTCCCTGCCAGAGGCGTCGGTCACGTACCGGACGCGGGGCGGCGTGCCACGCCGGGCCATCGTGTCGCTTGAGTTAATCGAGCTTGCAGGCGAGGCCTGCGGGCTTGCCCTGTTCTGGAGGTTGTGACGCCCGACGTCGGTCGCCAAAACCTTTTAGATGGAGCAGTCTACCTCGACGGTGGGTCGTGCCATACTAGACCGGCGTTACGGACGAGAAAGAAGGGCGGACTGTTCGGCCGCCCCCCCTTCCTGAACAGATCCGTCGGCTCTAGTTGCTTGCGGCGATCTTGTGGAAGGTCGAGTTCGACACCTCGTAGGCCACAACCTTCGGTGTTCCCTCAACCACCTTCGCCAGGCTGGTCAGCACCTGCGGATAGATGTCGCGGTTATAGTTGTCCGCGTCCTCTTTCCGATCCCACAGACTGATCGCAACCGCCTCGGAGCGGTCCGAGGTGAGGAACGAAATCTCGTCCTTGAAGCCATTCTGCTTCCGAAGCAGGGGGAGGACATCCTTCTCGAACGTCCGGGTAAACTCACCGGCCGTGTTGGCCTTTAGATGCAAGGACACATTGCGTGCGTACATATGTGGACTCCTTTGCGTGACCTACGTGACTGCTACAGCGTGTCTGTACGTGTGCCCACGTCTCTTTAGTACATCCCGCCCATGCCACCGCCGCCGGGCATCGGGGGCATCTTCTCTTTCTCCTTCTTCTCCACCACCACGCACTCGGTGGTGAGGAGCAGTCCCGCAATGGACGCGGCGTTCTGCAGCGCCGAGCGGGTGACTTTGGTCGGGTCGATGACGCCAGCCGCGACCAGATCCTCGTACTCGTCGGTCTGGGCGTTGTAGCCGTAGTGCAGCTTGTCCGAGTCCTTGACCTTGCCCACCACGATGGACGCTTCCGCGCCGGCGTTCTGGGCGATGATTCGGATTGGTTCCTCCAGCGCGCGGCGGACGATCTCGATGCCGGTCTTCTCGTCGTCATCGCCGCCCCTGACCTTCTCGAGAGCCTTCCGGCACCACAAGAGCGCGACACCGCCGCCCGGGACGATGCCTTCCTCGACCGCGGCGCGCGTGGCGTGCAGCGCATCTTCCACCCGTGCCTTCTTCTCCTTCATCTCGGTCTCGGTGGCCGCGCCCACGTTGATCACGGCGACGCCGCCCGCGAGCTTCGCGAGCCGCTCCTGCAGCTTCTCCTTGTCGTAGTCCGACGTGGACTTCTCGATCGCCGCGCGGATCTGGCCGATACGGCCCTGGATGTCGGCCTGCTTGCCCTTCCCGCCGATCAGGGTGGTGTTGTCCTTATCCACCACAATGCGCTTGATGTGGCCGAGATCGTCGAGCCCGGTGTTCTCGAGCTTGAAGCCCAGCTCTTCGGAGATCACCTTGCCCGCGGTGACGGTCGCGATGTCCGTGAGCAGCTCCTTGCGCCGGTCGCCGAAGCCCGGGGCCTTGACCGCGCACACCTTGAGCGTGCCACGCAGCTTGTTGACCACCAGCGTCGCCAGCGCCTCCCCCTCCACGTCCTCGGCGATGATGAGCAGCGGCTTGCCCGACTGCGCCACCTTCTCGAGGACCGGGAGCAGGTCCTTCATGGTGGCGATCTTCTTTTCGTGCACCAGGACGTAGGCGTCCTCGAGCACGGCCTCCATCTTCTCCGGATCGGTGACGAAGTAGGGCGACAGGTAGCCGCGGTCGAACTGCATCCCGTCCACCGTCTCGAGCGTGGTCTCGAGGCCCTTCGCCTCCTCCACCGTGATCACGCCGTCCTTGCCCACCTTCTCCATCGCGTCCGCGATGATCCTGCCGATCTCCGGATCGTTGTTCGCCGAGATCGTCCCGACCTGCGCGATCTCCTTCCGGCCCTTGCTGGGCGCGGAGATCCGCTTCAGCTCCTCCACGACCAACTCGACCGCCTTGTCGATGCCCCGCTTCAGCGACATCGGGTTGGCGCCCGCGGTGACCGACTTCAACCCCTCGCGGAAGATCGCCTGCGCCAGCACCGTCGCGGTGGTCGTGCCGTCCCCGGCGATATCGGAAGTCTTGGTCGCCACCTCCTTCACCATCTGGGCGCCCATGTTCTCGATCGGATCCTCGAGCTCGATCTCCTTCGCGACGGTGACCCCGTCCTTGGTGATCGTCGGGTTCCCGAACTTCTTGTCGATGACGACGTTCCGACCCTTCGGACCGAGGGTGACCTTCACCGCCTCGGCCAGCTGGTCCACGCCCCGCTTGAGGCGCGAGCGGGCCTCTGTATTGAATTCGAGGTACTTGGCAGCCATCTATTCCTCCCCCGCTCAGCTGAGCTTGGCGATGACGTCGGATTCCTTGATCAGGATGATCTCTTCCTCGTCCAGCTCGACCTGCGAGCCGGTGTACTTCCCATACACGACCCGGTCGCCGAGCTTCAGCTCCATCGGGACCCGCTGGCCCTTTTCCATCCGGCCGGGCCCGACCGCGATGACCTCACCCTGGATCGGCTTCTCCTTGGCCGTGTCCGGGATATAGAGGCCACCCTTCATCTCCTCGGTCTCTTCCAGCGGCCGGATCGCCACGCGATCGGCGAGCGGGAAGATCTTCAGTCTGGTCTTCGTGGCAGTGGCCATGATGCTTCGCCTCCACCTGCAAGAGAACTACACAAGTGACTCAATAGCGGATCTCAGTTAACTAATAACAGTTGCGGCTTTGTGAGCATATCGTGATGTACTTAACGTGTCAAGTGCACAAGTAAACTTGCCGAGTCTGGCCAAGCAATTAACATTATATAGTTAACGAGTCGAGTCGGCCCGAGGAGGAATCCGGTGGACGTCCCATTTGTGATCCGGCGGCGGCTGGAGGAGTTGGGGTTGGAGCAGCAGGATCTCGCCCGCGCCGCCCGCGTGACCGACTCCTACATATCCCAATTACTGACTCGGAAAAAGGCGCCCCCCGCGCCGAGCCGCACCGACATCTATGACCGCATGGACAAGTTCTTGAAGCTTCCGAGCGGGGAACTGGCCAAGCTGGCGGATCTCCAGCGCAAGGAAGAATTGAAGCGAGAATTGGGGGACGAGCCCGCGCCCTTGTTTCACGAAGTCCGCGAGCTGATCCTGCGCAAGTGTAATCCCGAGAAGCAAAAGCACGTCCGCGCGATCTTTGAAAAGCATCCCTTCGGCGAGCTCGAACGCCTCGTCACCCAGACGCTGCTGGACGTGGTCAAGCGCGTGGCGAAAGACGAACTCGAGAATGACTACTGGCTCCGTATGGTGGCTCAGCTCAGTCGCCGCAGCTATGAGGAGATGCGGGTCGTCGTGCTCGAGTTCCTCGATACGGACATCTTCCACGTGTCCGCTGAGAACTGCGTCGCGTTCTTGGATCCGCTGATTGAATCCTGGGACATCGACCTCGCGACGTTCGGTCTGGAGATCGTCTTAAACCACAGCGTCGTCCCAGGGCAGGCGAAGCGATTCGCGTTTGTCGAGCGGGAAGCCGAACAGCCCGGCGGCGAAGAGCCGGGGCTGCAGGAATTCCTTCAGGATCCTTCCCTCAGCGGCACCGCGACCGCGGAGGAAGTCGAGTTTCTCAAGCAGCTGAGGTTCAAGCACAAGCGGCCGACGCCCCTCTATTACTATCGGGAGTTGCAGAACCTCCAGGACCCGCTGCATTTTCGCAGCTCGTAGACCGGAATAAGGAAAAGGGACATGATCATCGAGCCCAATGACTTTCAGAGTCTACTGCGCGTCCTCCTGGGACTCCAGGGCGCGGTGCTTACGGACGAGGAGCTGTCCCACACGGCGGAGCGTTACCCCCGGTGTCGGGGGAAGGAGCACTGGGACGTGCGCGAGTACGTCCGGCGCATCGGGGTTGGCGCGCGCGAATACCGGGTGGTGCGGGGCAGCAGCATCGAAGATGTGTACCGCAGCGCCGAACGGGTCCGCGCGGCCGCCGTAGGGACGGCGCTGAACGAGCTCGAGTCTCAGGAAAGGTCGAGGGAGGCTCCAGGAGGAAGCAGCCCTGGGGACAGCTAGGGCTGACGGCCTCCGAAGACGGCCTGCAGCTGGCGCAGCACATCGCCCAGCTGGGACAGCGCTTCGCCGTAGCGGGCCCAGTCACCGCTGCGCTGCGCCGCGATGGCGCGCTGGTACAACTCGGCCGCCTGGCGGGCGAGATCCGCGGCGGGCCCGTGGCCGGGACGGGCGGCGCCGGGCGGCGCGGCGGCAGCCGCGGCGGGCTCGACCGCGCCGCCGAACAGCCGCGCCAACCCCGCCTCGAGCGTCTCCTCCATGACCACCCGGTTCTGGTGGGCCACGACGACGCGCTTCATCTCAGGGATGCGCCCGCCCTGGGCCCGCAGGTAGAGCGGCTGTACGTAGATGAGCGACTCCTCGATCGGGATGACCAGCAGGTTGCCGCGGATCACCTCGGACCCGCGCTGGTCCCACAATGAGATCTGGCGAGAGATGTCGGTATCCTGGTTGATCCGGTTGACGATCTGGGTCGGGCCGTAGACCAGGCTCTGCTTGGGGAAGCGATACAGCACCAGCCGGCCGTAGTGCTCCCCGTCGTTTCGCGCCACCATCCACGAGGCCAGGTTGTCCTTGCCGCGCGGCGTGAACGGCACCATGAGGATGAACTCCGCCTGCCGCTCCTCAGGCAGCCGCATCACGATGTGGCGCAGGAAAGGATCCGGCCGCTCGCCCGGCCGCGACAACACGGGCTTCTGCCACTGGTCCTCCCGGTGGTAGAAGATGTCCGGCTCGGCCATGTGGTAGGTGGCGTACATGTCGGTCTGCACCCGGAACAGGTCCTCGGGGTAGCGCAAATGCGCCCGCAGGTCCGCAGACATCGCGTCGAGCGGCTGGAAGATCCCGGGGAACACCTTCGCCAGGGTGAGCACCAGCGGGTCGCGCGGGTCGGCCAGGTAGGCCGTGACCGTGCCGTCGAAGGCGTCGATCACGACCTTCGCGCTGTTGCGCATATAGTTGGTGCCGTCGGAGAGCGGCTGCGCGTAGGGGTAGCGGCTCGTCGCGGTGTAGCCGTCGAGGATCCAGCGGAGCCGGCCCGAATCGGTGACGACGAGGTAGGGGTCGGCGTCGAAGAACAAGAACGGCAGCGCCATGCGCGCCCGCAGCCGGATATTGCGGAAGTACATCGCGCGGCTGTCGCTCGTGATGTCGCTCGACAGCAGCACCTTCAGGGAGCGGAAGTAGGTCGCGAGCACCAGGCGACGCAGGAACGAGCCGACCCGCACGCCCCCTATCCCCTCGTAGGAGGTGAAGATGTTCTCGTCACCCGAGGGGTAGTCGAACTCCCGCTGGTGGGTCCGGGCGAAGACCCACGAATCGGTGAGCTCGCCGAAGTAGAGCTCCGGGCGCGTTACACGCAGCGACACACTGGACGCGGGCGGCAGGTTCTTGATGAAGAGGACCGGCAGTCCCTCCTGCGTCACTTGGTTCACCGGCCCGAGCGTGAGCCCCATCCCGTGCGTGAAGGTGAGCCGCTCGTTGATGAAGGTCCGGGTGGGGAGCGAACCCGAGTTCAGCTCGCGCGGCGAGAGCAATACCTGGCGGTACTGCCCGTCGATCCAGTAGCGGTCGTCGTCCACCGAGACGAAGTCGTAGTACGTGCGGATCTCCTGCAGCTGCCCGAACGTCTGGAGCAGCGGGTCGCGGTCCCACAGTCGGACGTTGTCGATGGTCGGCCGGTTGGCCCGGATGTCGCGCTCGGTAAGGCCGGCCTCGCCGGTCAGGTCGCGCGTCACGACGCTGTCCAGCCCCCAGGCCCGCCGCGTCGCCGCGATGTGGTAGGCGAGCTGCGCCGTCTCCTTCACCAACTCGTTCGGCGCCACGACCAGTTTCTGGACCAGCGTCGGGTAGAGGACGACGCCGAGCAGCGATACGCCGAGGTAGAGCCCGACCGCGAGCAGGGTGTTGCGGGCCAGACGCTGGCTGCGAGCTCCCCACAGGACCAGCGCTCCGCCCGCCACCGCCGCGAGCCCGGCGAGCCGCAGGCCGGTGAGCTGCGCGTGGAGATCGGCGAAGCTCGCCCCCACGAGCGGCCCCGTGGTGGAGTACAACAGTCCCGGAAGCCGGACGAAGTACACCCACAACGCTACCAGAACGAAGAGCAGGGCGATCAGCACTGCCAGGTGCAGCCGGGCCGACGGCTCTACCGTGATCTGCCGGCGGAACACGATGATGTCCCGTCGCAGCCCGTACAGCGCGGCGGTCGCGAGCAGCGTGAGCGTCGTGACGGCGGTGCAGAGACCGATCGCGCCCGCGATCACCGGCACCGTGAACACGTAGTAGCCCACGTCGCGGTCAAACACGGGGTCCGTCACGCCGAACGGCGTCCGGTGCAGGAACTGGAGCACGCCAAGCCAGCCGCCTGCGGCGCCCACGCCGAACAGCAGCGCCAGGCCGAGCGCTGCCGGCAGGGCCAGGCGGCGCAACAACCGAGTCACGTCCACCGCGGCGGCCCCGGGGCTGTACTGGACGACCAGCGGGTTCGGGACGAGGCCGCGCTGGGCGATCCGCAGGTTGACGTAGAGGAACGCGAATACGAGGCCGCCGACCCCCATGCCGAGCAGGGCCTCGGCCACCAGCCGCGTCGCGAACACGCGCTCGTAACCCAGGGCCTGGAACCAAAGCCACTCGGCGGCGAGGGGGACCAGATTGGAGAGGAGCAGCAAGAGGGCGAACAGGACGACCAGCACGACCAGGCCCAGGCGACGCCGCCGACGAGGCGGCAGACGGGCTACGCGTAGCGGAGCGGTCATGAAAGGCAGACTAACTCAGGAGCCGGGTTGCGAGCTGCGCTTGGATGAGCATTAGGCCTTGTCGACGGCACCGCGAGCGCCCCGCCCCCGCTCACTCGGCTGAAGTGTGGCGCCGGCGCTCGGTCCCGCGGCGCCGATCGGCGAACACGCGCCGCTCGCCCCTGCGCCACTCCGCGGGCGCAGGTTCGCTCACGTGGCGGCGGTGCACCCCGCAGCGCCGCACGGGCGAGCACCGGCGTTCGCCCACCCGGCCGATGGGGAAGAACAGGATTGAGTCGTTACCGACCATGGTGCCCCTCGGTGCTGACGGACCGTCGGGGGTGATATAGCTGACTGTCGCGCGCTCGGCTAGGCGAGCGCCGCCCCGTGGCTCGTCCACGGCCCCGACGTCGCGCCTCCGCAGGCGCCGGAGCTCGGCGTGCTTCGCGCAACCCCGCCTGTCGATTTCCCCCGCTCTGTTCGTCGTTAGGGTGTAGGACACGACGACCCTCAACTGACGATCAGGAGCAGCCAAATGAAGCTCGACATCTACGTCAACTATCCCGGGACGTGCGCAGCCGCATTTCGGTTCTACGAACGCCACCTCGGCGGCAAGATCACGATGATGCGCACGCACGAGGACCAGCCGAATCAACCCGGCGTTCCGGCCGACTGGAAGAAGGCGATCCTGCACGCGCGCATCGAGATTGGGGAGGCGATCGTCATGGGCGCGGACATTCCGGGGGCTGAGCCGATGCGCAGTGCGTATTTGACGTTGCGGGTGGACAGTGCGAAGGAGGCGGAGCGGCTCTACGTGCTGCTTGGCGAGGGTGGTCAGATCTTCATGAAGATGGAGCAGACGTTTTTCGCGAATCGGTTCGCGATGCTGCGCGACCGGTTTGGGACGCCTTGGATGTTGCTGCACGAGGAGGAGTAACCGAAACACCCCAAGCCCTTTCGGGGTCCTCACCCCCCCTGTCGTTAGAAGTAAGTCTTTCCCGCCTCTTTCCTCCAGGGAACGAGCGAGCCTGTCATCCTGAGCGTAGCGAAGGATCTGCTTTGGGTGATAGGATGTCACCCCATGATTATCGAACTTCTGCTCGTCCTGCAGCTGGGCACGCCAGTCTACGACCGCGTGATTCTCGGCGGACACGTGATGGATCCGGCCTCCACGCTCGATGCGGTCCGGAACATCGGGCTCACGGGCGGACGCATCGCCGCCATCACGACGCACGCGATCCGCGGCCGGGACACGGTCGACGCGCGCGGCCTCGTCGTCGCCCCCGGCTTCATCGACCTGCACGCGCACGGACAGACGCCCGAGACATATCGGTTCTACTCGCTTGATGGCGTGACGACAGCGCTCGAGCTCGAGCTCGGCACGTCGGACGTCGCTGCCTGGTACCGCGAGCGCAGTGCCGGAGAGCGCGTCAACTATGGCGTCAGCATCGGCCACATCAAAGTCAGGATGGCGGTGATGCACGATTCCGGCAGCGTGATGCCGGTGAGCGACGGAGCGTATCGCCCTGCGTCGCCCGCGCAGATTGGCGAGATCGCGAAACGCATCGAGGTTGGTCTCAGCGAGGGCGCGGTCAGCATCGGCGCAGGGTTTCCGTACACGCCGGCGGCAACGCGAGATGAGCTGTTGGCCGTGTTCCGCGTCGCCGCAATGGCCAAGACACCAATACACGTGCACATTCGCCCGAGCGTGGCCGGCCTGAACGAAGCACTATCGCTCGCCGGCGAAACCCATGCTGCATTGCATGTGGTGCACATCAATAGTGCCGGCCTTGCCGAAACGCCCGTGATGCTCGAGATGATCAGTGAGCGCCTAGCTCACGGACGAGACGTGACAACGGAGGCATATCCGTATGATGCCGGAATGACGGAGATTCAGTCCGCCACCATACAAGACGATTATAGAGCCGCTCCCGCGGAGCGCCTGGCCGAGCTGGAATGGCCGCCTACGGGCGAGCGGCTGAATCGGGAAAGTTTTGAGCGCTATAGCCGGATCGGCGGCCCAGTCGTGGTTCATACGAACACGGAGCAGATGGTCGCCGTGGCGATAACCAGTCCACTCACCATCATTGCGAGCGACGCCTACTGGCAGAACGGCACGGGGCATCCGCGGACAACGGGGACCTTCTCAAAGGTCCTTGGCCGCTACGTACGCGACGCCCACTCACTCTCGCTGATGGAAGCCATCCGCAAAATGACGCTCCTGCCGGCGCAGCGACTCTACGCCAGAGTCCCGGCGATGCGGCAGAAAGGACGCCTGCGTGTCGGCGCGGACGCGGACATTACGATCTTCGACGCCGCGACAGTGCTGGATCGCTCGACGTACCGGGAACCGTCGCTGTCGCCTGTTGGCATTCAGCACGTGATCGTGAACGGGGTGTCAGTGGTAGCGAAGGGACAGGCAGTCGAGGGCGTCGCGCCCGGGAAAGCGGTACGGGGGGAGGCCCCAAGATGACCCATCCTCGCGACCTATCGCGCCGCGACTTCCTGGCCGCATCGGCGATCAGTCTCATCGGGCTCGCGCGTGGCTCGGAGACTCCCCCGGATGGCGATCTTCTCTACGTTGGGACGTATACGGAAGGCACCCAGTCCGAGGGCATCTATCTCATTCGCATGGACCGGCGTTCTGGGGAACTGCAGCGAGTCGGCTCGGTGGACGCCGGCGCGAACCCGTCCTTCCTCGCCATCCACCCCAACGGGCGCGTTCTCTACGCCGTGAACGAGCTGGAGAAGTACAAAGGGAGAGCGACTGGTGCGGTGACCGCCTTCACGATCGCCGGAGATACCGGGGCGCTCACCCGACTGAACGAGCAGCCGTCGGAAGGTGGTGCGCCTTGCTACGTGAGCCTGGACCGCAGCGCGCGAGTGGTGCTCGTAGCCAACTACGTCGGTGGAAGTATCGCGCTGCTCCCGATCCAGCCGAATGGTGCCCTCGCCCCAGCCGCGCACGTGATTCAGCACACGGGAACAGGGCCGAATGGCGAGCGTCAAGCTGCGCCGCATGCCCACTGCATTCTAGCCGATCGCTCCAACCGCTTCGCGCTCGCCGCGGACCTCGGCGCCGACCGCGTGTTCGTCTACCGGCTCGATCTGGACGGCAAGGCCCTGCGCCACGAGGGCGGCGACGCGGTCATGAAGCCCGGCGCGGGGCCGCGCCATATCGCGTTCCACCCTACCCTGCCGCTGGTGTTCGTCGCCAATGAGCTCGATTCCACGGTAGCTACGCTTCGCTTCGACGCCGAACGCGGCACACTGTCCACGGTCGACACACGTTCGACGGTCCCGGCTGGGTGGACGGGGGGCGGCACGAATTACCCGGCCGACATCCACGTCGCAGCATCCGGGCGCACCGTGTACGTGTCGAACCGCGGCCACAACAGCATTGCGGTGTTCTCTGTGGCGGAATCAACCGGCGCGCTCGCGCTCGAGCAGGTGGTCTCCACCGAGGGCGACTGGCCGCGCAATTTCACCATCGATCCGAGCGGGCGGTGGCTGCTCGTGGCCAATCAGCGGTCCGACTCCGTGGTCGTGTTCGGGCGCGATCCGCACAACGGCAGGTTGACGCCCACGCGCCCCCCCCAGCGGATCGCGATACCGAGTCCGGTCTGCCTGCGGTTCGCCTGACTACGCCCGTTGTTTCACAGGCGCACGATCTCCGCCGCGTCATCGGGTTCGCCGGCGGAACGGCGCTGATCGTCGGCATCACGATCGGCAGCGGGATCTTCCGCACGCCCCCCACCATCGCCGGGCTCGTCCCCAATCCGCTCGTCATCATGGGACTCTGGACGGCCTTCGGTCTGATCAGCATTTGCGGAGCGCTCGCGGTGGCGGAACTGAGCTCGCTCTTGCCGCGGGCGGGGGGCGTCTACGTGTTCCTGCGGGAGGCATACGGCGACGCCGCCGCGTTCGTCTTCGGCTGGTTGTACGTCCTGGTCACGACGCCCACCGCCGTCGCCTCACTTGCCACCGTCTTCGCGGAATTCCTGCTCAACCTGCTGGGCATCCCCGCCGGTGTCACGACCGTACAGCTGGTCGCGATCGCGGCCATCATCACGCTGACGTGCGCCAACGTGCTCGGCGCGCGAGTCGGGGCCACCGTGAGCGAAGTGACCACCCTGGTCAAGGTGACCGCGATGGCGGCGATCATCCTCGGCGCGTTTCTGTTTGGGCAGGGAAGTCTTTCCCACATTACCGAGGGCGGCATCGTGCAGGGCAGCGTGGGGGGGCTGGCGCGCGCGGTCGCAGCGGTCATCTGGACCTACGACGGCTGGATTGCCGTCAGTATGATCGCGGGCGAGGTCGTGGCACCCGAGCGACTGATGAAGCGAATCATCATCGTCGGGATGCTGGTCATCGTCACGCTCTACATCGGCGCGAACCTGGCTTACCTGTACATGATGCCGGTCGGCATCATGGCGCAGCAAAAGGAGGCGATTGCACGGACAGTGATGACCGCGATTGCGGGACCCGCCGGTGGCGCCGTCATCATGGTCGCGATCGTGACGAGCATTTTCGGAGCGCTCAACGGCAACTTGCTCGCAAAGCCGCGAGTCCCCTACGCGATGGCGCGCGACGGCCTGATTTTCTCCTTTCTGGGGAAGACCCATCCGCGCCGGGCGACGCCGTGGGCGGCGTTGCTGATCCAGGGGGCGGTCGCGATTATCATGGTCCTGGTCCTCAGGGATTTCGATACGCTCACGACCTACTTCGTGGTCGTCGAGTGGGCCGCGCTGATCTTTGCCGTTGGAGCCGTGTTTGTGCTGCGACGGAAAATGGCTGAACGCCCTAGGCCGTTCCGCACGCCTGCCTATCCGTGGGTCCCGCTCGTTTTCGTATTTGGCACCGTCGTTGGTGTGTCGGCCATCGTCTGGGGACAGATCCAGGTTGGCAACTTTTCGCCGATCTACGGTCTGGCCATTGCGGCGGCAGGATTCCCCGTTCATCACCTTTGGAAACGATTGAAGAGGAGCCCGTGAGAAACGCCATTGTGACCGAGAAAGCGCCGAAGCCGGTTGGTCCGTATTCGCAAGGGATCATCGAGGGAGATTTCATTTTCGTCGCCGGACAGGGATGCATCAATCCGCTGACCGGGGCAGTGGAGCGTGGAGACGTGCGGTCGGAGACGAAACGGACGTGTGAGAACCTGCGGGCGATTCTCCAGGCGGCGGGCTCATCACTCGATCACGTCCTCAAGTGCAATGTTTTCTTGCGCGATATCAACGATTTCGCCGCGATGAACGAGGTGTACGCGACGTTCTTCACGGCGCCGTTTCCGGCACGCACCACGATCCAGGCGGGCGCGCTGCCAGGCGGGATCGCCGTCGAGATCGAGTGCATTGCGAAGAAGGCTCGATAATGGACGCGTTCGACCTCGACACACCCGCCCTCTATGTCGATCTCGACGTCCTCGAGCACAACATCGTGCGGATGCAGGAGCAATGTCGTGCGTGGGGCGTCGAGCTCCGGCCTCACGTGAAGACCCACAAGATCCCCGAGATTGCTCAGAGGCAGCTCGATGCAGGCGCAATCGGGATCACCGTCGCCAAACTGGGCGAGGCGGAGGTGTTGCCCGGCGACGATGTGCTCGTCGCCTACCCCCTTGTGAAGGCGAAGCTGCCGCGTTTGAGAGACCTGGCGAAGATGCGAAGCGTGAAGGTTGCGGTCGATTCGGTCGACGTCGCTCGCGACCTCCAGGGGATCGAAACGCTGGTGGAGATCGATGTCGGCGTGGGCCGCTGTGGCGCGCAGTCACCCGAACAAGCGGTCGAGATCGCGAAGGCGTGCTCGGATGTCTATTTCCGGGGGATCTTCTATTGGCCGTCGTGGCTCGACGAGGCGGGTTTCCGGGCGGCGTGCGTGAAGATCGACGCCGTGATCGATGCACTCGCCGCGGCGGGCTTCGAGACGAAGATCGTCTCTGGCGGTTCGACGCCCGGTGCGGCGAAGACGCCGCTGATTCCGCGGACCACCGAGATCCGGCCCGGCACCTACGTTTTCTATGACGCGAGCAGCCTCGCTGCGAATCTCTGCGGCGAGGCGGACTGCGCGCTCCGGGTGCTCACCACGGTCGTCAGCACCGCGGTGCCGGGCCAGTGCGTGATCGACGCCGGGTCAAAAACGCTCTCGAGCGATCAGACGGTCGGCGTGGGAACGTACGGCCACTTTATCGATCGCCCGTGGACGATGCGCAAACTGAATGAGGAGCACGGCTACGTGGAAATCCAGGGACCCGCGCGCGTCGGAGAGAGAGTCTGGGTGGTGCCGAGCCATGTGTGCGCGACGGTCAACTTGCACGACGAAATCGTGTACGGCCGGTGCGGCCGAGTGGAAGGCAGCTGGAAGGTCGCGGCACGTGGGAAGGTACGCTAGGACTTCGCTACTTGAGCGTCGCTCCCACCAACCCCCCGAGCGCGGCGAGCGTTGTCTGGGCAGCGTTCAGACCAAGCCGAAAGTCCTTGTCGCTGTAGGTCGAATACAGATCGGTGGGCTGGTGCCAGTTCGGGTCCCACCCGGCCCCGATCTGCGTGCCGCGCTCGTTTTCGCGCAAGCTGATCGCCGGCACGTAGTCCTGGAACGGCGCCGAGTCGGTGTTCGTCATGTGCGAGCCGACGGAGGCCGGGTAATCGGTCGCGTACTTCTCGTTGGCCCGCTCGAACGCCCACGCAAGCTGCTCTGCTTCGGCCGCGAACTTGGAGCTCGCCTGGAACTCGATGTTCACGTCCGCTTCCGGCCGCTGCTCGGGGGCGAGCGTGCCGTCGGCGCGCGGCATGCCGTGGTCGAACAGCATCATGTCGTGCTGAATCATGCCGAGCCACCTGGGCTCGTCTTTGGTACCCTGAAGCGCGCGGCGCTGCTCGACGTAGGCGCGGGAGCCGTTGAGGCCGGTCTCCTCGTTGTTCCACAGGATGAACCGGATCGAGCGATCGGTGCGGACGTCGGAGCTCGAGAACACACGGGCCAGCTCCATGACGAGCGCGGTGCCAGAGCCGTCATCGTTCGCGGCCTCGCCCCACCCGATCCCGTCCATGTGGCCGCCGACGATGTACATCTCCTCGGGGTGCGTCGTCCCGATCTTGGTGCAGTACACCTCTTCGCGTGCGCCCGGCGTCGAGGCCTGCGCATCGAGCGCGCGGACGCGGGCGTCGGGCTGTTCAAGGGAATCGTTGTTGACGCCGGTCCGGGCGCGGATACCGCGGTAGCGGCCGCCGCCTGAGGCAGGCCTCACCCCCTGTCCCCCTCTCCCTTCGGGAGAGGGGGAACGCGGAGAGGGGGAACTCGGAGGCTGATAGTCGTACTTGAGGCGCGCCACGTTGCTACAGCCGTAGCTCTTGAGGTGCGCCTCGATCCAGTCGACGGCGGCACGGTTGCGGTCCGTGCCCTGGCGCCGGTCGCCGAATTGGGTGAGGCC
>Ga0184619_10000111_pt1 | contig 25521 bp, 26 predicted proteins | sample PLM0_60_b1_FD_133146 | JGI IMG/M metagenome (GOLD analysis project Ga0184619, IMG submission 133146) | Groundwater sediment microbial communities from an aquifer in East River, Colorado, USA - PLM0_60_b1 | ecosystem: Environmental > Terrestrial > Soil > Riparian zone | place: USA: East River...
CGGCGCGTAACTGTTGGCGGCAAGGGCATCGGCCTTGGCCAGTAGCGCTTTCATGTTCGCGGCGGCGAAGGCCCACGCGATATCGGGATGCTCGCTTTGACGCGCCACTCTCGAAACCAGAAAAAGAGCGCGGCTGGTTGGCAGCTCGTCGGTGAGTGCAATCGGGAGTGTTCTCTTCGCGAGCTTGGGATCAATCGCACCGGCCAGCGCATCGTAGTAGTTTTGTTTCTCTTCGCTGTTCGTCGTTTTTAATCCGAGCTCGTGGAATTTGTTCCAGGTCGCTTCATCGGCGTAGCGTGCGACAACTGCAAACATCGGGCGGCGCAAATCGGGTGGAAGCGATTTTGGGTTCGCAAGATATTTTTGAAATCGCTCGCGGCAACCGCTGACGATTTCCGGATCACTCAAATCTCCCAGCGCCGCGATTAAACTTGCACGCAAGTTTCCAGCGTTGGCTGATTCACCGGCTTTCGGGTCCCAGCCGAGCGCGTCGAAGCTGGGCCGCAAGAGCGATCGCGCATAGCCCTGGAATTTTTCCCGCGCCGGATGGCCAATGAGCAGTCTGTTTACGAAATCGAAGACGTTAATAATCTGTTCGCGCTCGGCCAGCTCGGTCGAAGAGGGCAATTTCTCGACGACTCCCAAATAGAGCGAGAGCGCGGCCCGATTCGCTTGGACCAATGCCCAGGCGTCGCTCAGCAGGTTGACGCGGTCTTCGATGCTGAGATTTGCCAGCGACCCGAGCAACAGATTCCAGGAAGGCTCGTCGTATTCAACGCGATAATTTCCCGCGCCATTGACGTTTAATTTTAGCGTACGATCCGCAGGAATGTTTTTTAGCCCGGCCGTCGTCTTCGTCATCAACAAACTCGTGGGCGCTTGGCTGGCGACCGAATACGTGAGCGGGATTTTCCATTGCAGCGGCGGCGCATTCTTGAAATTGACTGTGAACCGCTCTTGCGACAGCGAGACGTTGCCGTTATCGCCGCGTTTCACTTTTACAACTGGAAACCCGGGTTGTTCTGTCCAACTCGCCGCGATTTCACCAACCGGTTTTCCAGAAGACTCGGCGAGTGCATTCCAGAGATCGGCGGTGGTGGAGTTCGAATACTTATGCGCGGCGATGTAGCGGCGAATGCCGTCACGAAAAGTGTCTTCGCCGAGGAAACTCTCGAGCATCCGAATGAATGACTGCCCTTTTTTGTAAGTGATATCGTCGAAGGCGCTGCTGGCTTCGGCCTCGGTTGCGATCGGCTGCTGGACCGGATGCGTTGTCGATCTTGCGTCGCCTTCCATCGCCTGTTCTTTGGCGATGCCGACGCGGCGGGCGGGGTCGCGCGGCAAGTTTTTCCGGAGCCAAACTTCCCACTGCGGATTGAAATGCGCCGTGCATTTCGTCCCCATCCAGGAGGCGAATCCCTCGTTCAGCCAAAGGTTGTCCCACCACGCCATCGTTACGAGATCGCCGAACCACATGTGCGCCATCTCATGCGCGATGACCGCAAAAATATCGTGCTTCGTGTTGTCCGAGGATTTCTCCGGATCAAACAACAGGACCGATTCGAAATAGGTAATGCCGCCCCAATTTTCCATGGCGCCGCCGAAGCCGCCCGGCACTGCGATCTGATCGAGCTTCGGCAGCGGATACGGCACGCCGAAATAATCGTTGTAGTATTGAAGAATCTTCGCCGAGCTCTCGAGCGCGTAGCGTCCCCATTCCGCCTTCCCTTTTGTCGTAATCACCCGGATCTGGATTCCACCGCTTTGCGTCTCAATGCAGTCGAGTTCGCCCGCGACGAAAACATTGAGGTAACTCGCCATCGGCGGTGTCGTGCCGAATCGCACTTCTTTTCCCTTGTCGATCTTCGTCTCGCTCTCGACCGGCATGTTCGAGATGGCGAGCCAAGTTTCCGGAACGACCGCGGTCAATTGAAAGAGGGCGCGAAAACTTGGTTCATCCCAACACGGAAATAATCGGCGCGCATCCGTCGCTTCAAACTGCGTCCCGAGCATGGTCTTTTTCGCGAGCGTCCCTTGTTCTTGATAGCGCGCATAAAAAAGTCCCTGGCCTTGTTGATTGATCTTTCCGGAAAAACTGAGCGCGAGATGGTGACCGCCGGCAGGCAGCTCCGAGGGTAACGCGATTGTGACCAGCTCATTCTTCTTGTCGATCTTAACGGCCGATTTCGGCAATGTTTTGTTATCAATCGCAGCGCTCGCGATCGCAATTTCGAGAGCATTGAACACGAGTTCACGAACTGGCGCCCGAATGGTCAACTTTACCGTCTCCGTTCCGGTGAAGGTTAACTTGTCGATGTTAGGAACGATGCGGATTGCATAATCCGTCGGCACAACCTGCTTGGGCAGTTTTCCCGGCGTGGTTGCGAAATCGAACGGCTCTTCTGCTTTCATGCTGGCAACAAACGTGATGCAAACGATGCAATGGAAGACAAGGGCCCGCATATTTCACTAAACAGCCCGTGCCAGACTTTGCATCTGTCAACGTGAACAATTTCTGTAGCGGCAGCCGTGTCGGCTGCAACTAGTTATTCCAAGCAGGCGACACACCTGCCGCTACAGATACCTACTGCACTACCAAAACGAGCAGCAATTGCCCGCCGCCGACCTGCGGCCCTTTGATGACGAGCGGGCTGCGCTTGCTCAGCTTCGTGTCGGTTTCAAGCAAAAGCTCATTTTCTTTGTACAGTTTCAGGTTCAAAACGTAGCCCGCCTCGCTTTCACCTCGCGCATCGACGTGCAGCGCAAAGTACTTGCTGGAAGCCAGCCAATCTTCCTCGCCGGTCTTGAGTGTCTTGCGCGACTGGCCGATGACCTGGAACTGATTGTAGCCGAAAAGTTCTTTCAGCGTCTGCTCGATTCTAGTTAGCTCCGGAGGCATCGGCGCGGGCTGGGCAACATTATCAGCGATAACGAGACCGCTCCAAACGGTCTGGGCGGCTTGCGCCGCGGAGGGTGCACTCGTGGCCAGAGCGAGCAAAGCGGCGACGAGGAGAGCACAATTTCGCATGAACCGTTATTTGGCTGCGTAATCGGCAGGTAATGACTGCAATCCCTCGACCCACAGCACTGTTACCTTGTCTTCTTTTGTTTCGAACATCGAGATGGTTGCATTCGGGCTGACTGCCGGATCGACCCGCGCGTTCAGAATCTGCGTAAGATATTGCGACTGTTCGCCCGGGTTCATCTCTCGCATCACGAAAATCGCGCAAATCAAAAACAGAGCCAGCGACGCCGCTCCCGTCCAAAACAACCGGCGGACTGTCCACCAGGTGGAAGCTTCAAGAGAAGGTTCACGAGATGGCCCGCTCTCGCGAGCGATCCGCTCGCGGAGCTGATGGCTGAAGAAATCTTCGTTGCTCAACGCGTGCGCGCCCAGTTGCTCTTTCAGAAGCGTACCGAGCTTGTGGGCGTCGTGTTTCTGCGCCTCGGCCGCAGTCTTGTCCGGCAGCGAAGCTTCGAACTCGACCAGCTCCTTGCCGCTCAGCTCGCCATCGAGCCAGGCCGTCCACTTTTCTTCAAATGTTTTCATAAACGTCTCTCAACAAATTTTGCAGTTTCTTACGCGCGTAAAACAGGCGCGACATCACCGTGCCGATGGAGCAGCCGAGTGCCTCCGCGATTTCATGGTATTGCATCTCTTCGATTTCCTTCATCAAGATCACGGCGCGATGCTCCGGCGAGATCTGTGCGATCGCATTGTCGATGCGCGCGCGGATTTCGCTTTGCTCCATCCGCTCGTGCGGCAACGGGTCCGCTTTCGGCACCGTCCTGGAGGCAGGCTCGATTTCCCTTAATTGAATGGCGTCATCGAATTCGGTGCCGGCCCCTTTCACTTGTCTTTTCCTCAGCCAATCAATGGTCACGTTCATCACGATCCGGTAAATCCAGGTATAAAAAGAGGAACGGCCGCGGAAGCGACCGATCGACTTCCACGCCTTGACAAAGCTATCCTGAGCCAAATCCCAGGCGTCTTGTTCGTTATGGACCATGTTATAGATCATTGCGAAAACTCGTGTGCGGTAGCGGGTTACCAGCTGGTCGAATGCCTCGGTGCTACCGGCCTGGGATTGTTTCACCAAGTCCAGTTCCGACACATCGACTTGAGCCAGAGTCGCTTCCGTTTGCATAACTTAGACGGACAAGCGCCTATTTCATTCAACTCCGAAAGCCTTAGGAGCCGAAGCGGCGTCGCCACTCGCCGCGATATTCGCCCATCAGGTTGATGATGCCATCGCGCACCTGGAAGAGCCGCTGCTGAAGCACGCAATGTTGCGCCGCGGTAATGAGCTTCTTGGACAAGAGCTCAGCCGCCGCGCCCATCGACACGGTGATAGCCTTCAAGGCCCGCTTCAAATAAGCGATGGTCATTCCGATTTCATCGACATCGTCATCGCTCAGCGCGGCGGCGAGTTTTGCACTGGCCAGCGCGGAATGGGTGGCCAGTTTAACGGCGGCAGGTTCGTTTTGAAGCGACACATCCTGGTCGAAGAGTTGATCGATCCAAACCGTAAGCGCGAACGCCGCGCGATAAAGGTTGTGGTCTTCAAAAGTTTCAGCTGGAGACGACTTTGGTTCGTCATCGGCCGAGGCATCCTCATCGTTCGAGCGCCAATCCTCATTCAACAGCGTTTCCACTTCCGCGCTCCAGTCTTTGGCGTCGAGCAACTGCGACCAACCCATCTCGCGCGCGATAATTTCATCGCGCTGCGGATCGTCCAGATATTTTTCCAGCAGCTCCATGTACTTCTCCGTCTTGTGGTCCTGCTGCTGGAGGAAACGCTCCCAGTCATATTCATCCCAGGCCCGTTCGGGCTCGCGATCGAAGCCACCCATGGATTTAACTAAACGCCAGCTTCTGCCACCGCGCAAAAAATTTGTGGTGGAGGGACGCGCGCCGGCGCGTCCCAAATCTTTGGGGCATGGTGGCGTATGACCTCCAGTCAATTGGCAATAAGCGCTTCGCGTTTCGTCTGCAATCGCAACTGCCCGCAAGCGGCGTCAATGTCCTGGCCTTTCTCGCGCCGCAAGGTGGCCGGAATTCTTTCCGTGCGTAAGATCGACAAGAACTTTTCCTGTCGATGGCGCGACGGTCGCGACCACGGCAAACCCTCCACGGTGTTGTACGGAATCAGATTCACTTTTGCCGAAAGTTTTCGTGCATGTCTCGCGAGAAGATGCGCCTGATCGGGTTCGTCGTTTACGCCTGCGATCAGGATGTACTCGAAGGTGATCCGCTGTTTCTTGTGGGTAACATAGTACTGACACGCGGAAAGCAACATCTCGATCTTGTACTTGCGATTAATTGGCATGATTTGATCGCGCACTGCATCGGTTGCGCCATGCAGGGAAACGGCGAGCCGGATTTGCAATGGCTCGTCGGCCAGCTTTCGGATCTGTGGGGCGAGGCCACTGGTGGAGACCGTGACGCGCCGTGCGCCGATCCCGAGTCCCCATGGCGCGTTGATGATTCGGATCGCGCGCATCAAGTTGTCGAAATTTGCCAGCGGCTCGCCCATTCCCATGAAGACGATATTGTCGATCCTGTCGCCAGATTCGCGTTCCGCCGCGATGATTTGATCGACAATTTCGTTGGCGCGCAGGTTACGCGAGAATCCTTCCAGGCCGCTCGCGCAGAACTTGCAGCCGTAAGCGCAACCGACCTGGGTCGAGATACAAATTGTCCGGCGGTCTGATTTGTCTCCATAAAGCGCCGGCGATGCCGGAATCAAAACGGACTCGATCAAATTTCCGTCGTTTAAACGAAAAAGAAATTTTCGCGTCGTGTCGTGCGAACCCAGCACGCGAACGGTTTCCAGGCGTCCACAAGCAAACGATTTCTCGAGGCGTGAGCGGAGATCGCGCGGCAAGTCGGTCATCTGCTCAATTGCATCGACTCGCTTCTTATAAAGCCAGTCCGTGATCTGTCCGGCGCGATACGATGGCTCGCCCAGGTCGCGTAGTTTCTCTTGCAGCTCGTCAAGCTGCAGAGACTTGATGTCGATCTTCGCCTCACTGGTCACGAGGCAATTTACGGCAGTGTTACGACCCGGCAAAGAGTGGTGCATGCGTCTGGCTTACGATACGGGGCTCGCCGCCAGCCGGAGGCTCGCGCAACTTTTTCAGCTTGCCCGACTCCGCGCGCGCGAGAAAGTTCGTCTACATGACGAAAAAACTGGCCGCACAATCAGTTCTTCTCGTGGTATTCGTATTTCTCTTCGCCGGCTGCGCGTCGTCGCCGCGGCAGGAGATCATGACCGAGCAGTCTGATGCGAGCTCGCAGGGCGCGGGGACCGTTCCCGGGGAAAAAGTGTCCGACGACCGGGGCCTCACGCCCGGGGCGACCGGACCCAACGCGAGCGTTCGTTGGTAGGTTTTGTAGAACGCTCGCCGCGGCGAGTGCAACGCGTGCGTGCCACTCTCACGTTACACTGAAATCCGGAGATGACTGCAAGGAAATCGCGCGCGCCACTGACGATCGGCTGGGAAGCGGCGCGCGCGAATGCGATTCCGGCGCTGATCATCCAAGCGATAATGCTCGCCCTGCTCGTGGCCTATTATTGCAGCGAGGACTTGGCAAGCGCGCTGAATAAACTCGCCGAATACAAACGCGCCCATGGTTTGTTGTTTGTTATTGTCGCTTCGATCACAGCCGGGGCGTTCATTCCGGAAATGTTCTTAATTGTGATTTTTCAAAACGGCAGAGCGCGTCGGCAAAATCTGCGCAACTTGATGTTCACGATTCCGATTTGGGGATTTGACGGGACCCTGGTCGATCTTTTGTACCGTGGCGAAGCGGCGTGGTTTGGCGACGTAGTGGCCTTGCCGGTGGTTGCGGCAAAAATCTGCGTCGATCAGTTCGGCTACAACCCATTTTTCGCAGCGCCCTTCGGTGTCCTCGCCTATGAATGGAAGAATTGCGGCTTCTCCTGGTCATCGGCGCGACGCGCGTTTTCGTGGGGACATTATCGCGACAAAATTATTCCGACGCTGCTGGCAACCTGGACGGTTTGGATTCCGCTGATGGCCATCATTTATTCGCTGCCGCTCGCGTTGCAGTTTCCCCTCTTCGGGCTCGCGCTTTCGTTTTGGGTTCTGCTTTTGACTTATATGACCAACCGCTTCGCCGGAAAAATCGAAGCCGATGCGCCGCTGGCGCTCGCTGTCGCGGACGTTGAAGCGTTAAAACGTTAAAGCGCGGAGACGGATTGTGTAACGGTGGTCTATGACCGCCGGACGAATTAATGCGACGCTCATGGAGCGCCGCTACAGCCAGCACTGAACCGCGGATTTCACGCATCGGAGTTCCGACATCCGCGTTATCTGCGTAATCCGCGGTTAAAATTTTGTGAAATGGCGTAATGCCTCATAAACGCCGGCGCCGTGATCTGATTCCGCGACGTAGCCGCCGGCCTTGCGGACGGCGTCTTTTACTTCGGGAATCGCGTTTGCAGGGCAAGCTGAAAATTGCGCGTAGTGGCCGTCCAACATCGAGATGTCGTTGTGATGATCGCCCGCGGCGAAAATGTTTTCGCGCGGGATATTGATCAAACGCGAGAGCTCGCCCAGGGCCGCGCCCTTGTGATAATCGGCGTGACAAAAACGAAGGTAAACGGTGTTGCGTTGATAATTGAATTTCGGTTGTTTGGCTCGTGTTTCGTCGATGAATCTCGTCAGCCGATCCATCTCTTCATCGCTCGAGGCAACAACGCCAGCCGGACCTTCGGGCTCGTAAATCACGCGTGCTTTCGTTTTTTGATTCACGAAATCGATCACCTCCGCGATCACGGACGAAGCCGAACTGAAAAGCTCCGCGTGTTCGCGCGCGCAGCGTTGATTCCACTCGCCGAAGGCTTCCCACGCTTCCCCGTTTTGCCCCGGACGAAAAACATCACGCTCGCTCGTCAGGATGAAGTTTGGCCGCATCGGAAATGAGAAGTCGGTGAGGCCGGATTCGAGCAGATCAACCGAACGTCCGGTATTGATGGCAAAGAGCGCGCCATCTTTTTGTAAATCGCGAATCAATTCCATGCAGCGATCGTCGAGGATCGGCTCGCTCACGCGTGAGACCAGCGTTCCGTCAAAATCGATGCTGAGAAGGCGAATGTTCATTATCGACCTTACGATTGATTCGATTAGGAGTAGGAGCAAGAGTAAGAGGAAGAAGAAGAGAAAATGAAATCGGCTTACGAACTGGCGATGGAGCGGCTGGAGAAAGCTCAGCCAAGTGTTGCGCTGAGCGAGGACCAAAAAAAGGAGCTCGCGGATGTTGATTCAACCTGCAGGGCGAAGATTGCAGAGAAAGAATTGTTCTTGCGCGACGAGATTCGCAAGGCGCAAACGGTTGGAAATTTTGAGGAAGTGGAGAAACTGGAGAAGCGACTCACCTCTGAGATCGCGCGTCTGCGGGAAGATTGCGAGACGAAGAAAGAAAAGCTGCGCGCGAGCTTTGGAAAATAGCCGTCCTCGGCTGTTATGGCAGACAAGCTTCCTAGCCTGTCGATCTGTCATGACACGCGAGACGCATGTCTGCCCTGACAGGCGAGGACGCCTGTCTTCCGCTTCGGCAAATCGGGATCAAGAAAGCCGAGCATGTGCGCGCGCTTGATCACGCGCACGCCTTCTTCCTTCTGCAATTCGGCGATTTGCCGGCGGAACCCCTCCATTTTCGTCCAGTGCACCTTTGGCCGAAAATGATGTTCGGCGTGGTAGCCATTGAAGAAGAAAAGCCAATTGTAAATTTTGCCGTAGCTGCTCACGCCCCACGCGATCGGTTTATCAGGATTAGCGCCGTAATGCCGGAAGTAACCGTTTAGATAGCTGAAACAGTGACCGAGATAAAAAAACGGCAGGAAATAAAAGATGATGTAGCGCCAATTGAATAGGAACATGACGAAGAGGACGGTGGCAAACGCCGCCAGCTCGACATTTCCCCAAATGAGCTCGCGACGACCGCGCTTGCGCAATTCCTTCCGAATTGCTCCAACATCATCGCGGAAGAAACTGAGGAACACGTAGCTCCACGGATTTTCGGCTTCGCCATCATGGCCGTGCTTATAGATCGAAATCCAATCGACGGTCTCGCCGTTCTCATCGGGCCTATCGGCGTTGCCTTTGTGATGCTGCATGTGGACGGCGTCGTAGTAGGTCTGCGAAAAACAGCATGCGACCGACTGCATGATTCCAAAAAGCCGATTGAGGAGCGGCCAGCGGAAGAATGGATTGTGGATGAAGTTGTGTCCGATGCCGTTGATGTTCGCGTTCACCATCAGCGAGTAGATGAAGCCAAGAATGAGCATCGCCCACAGCGGCGTGTGCGGGTAGAGGAAGAAGAGCGCAAAAAAGTAAGCGAGATGAAATAGGCTCGCCAGCGCCGGGACCGCATCCCAGCGCGTGTGCACGAAAACCTTTGAGTTGGTCATGGGCCGTTCCACTCGGATGGCGTCAGCGTTGGTCATGGGCGAAAGATAGGCAAAAATTAATCGTGGAAGAAATGCAGGTTGGCAAGTTTTGAAGATTGCCAATGTCATTCGTGCGCGCCTAAGTTAACCCGCTTCAATGTTTGCGCGTCAACCCGAGATGAAGATCTTTAGCGGCTCAGCCAACCGCGAGCTGGCGCAGCGCATTTGCAAATACATCGGGGTTCCGCTCGGGCAGGCCACGATCAGTTCCTTTCCCGATGGCGAGACCTACGTCCGAATCGAGGAAAACATTCGGGGCCACGATGTTTTCATCATTCAACCAACCTGCCCGCCGACCAACCAGCACTTGATGGAGCTGCTCATCATGGTTGATGCCGCGCGGCGCGCCAGCGCCGATCGGATCACGGCGGTCATTCCCTTCTTTGGCTACGCGCGCCAGGACCGTAAAGATCAGCCCCGCGTTCCAATCACGGCGAAACTCGTCGCGAATTTGCTGCTGGCCGCCGGTGTGAGCCGTGTGCTCACGATGGATCTGCACGCACAGCAAGTGCAGGGTTTTTTCGACATCCCGGTCGATCACCTCTACTCATTGCCCGTGTTGATGAAATATCTGCGGCAACGGCTCACGGGAAAGACAGTCGTCGTGTCGCCGGATGTGGGGGGACTCAAAATGGCCTCGGCTTATGCGCAAGCTCTCGGTGTCAACCTGGCGATTGTGGCGAAACAACGCAAGAGCGCCACCGAGGCCGAGGCGCTTTACGTCATCGGCGAAGTGGAAGGCTGCGATGTGCTACTGGTCGATGATCTCACTGAAACGGGGGGCACGCTCGCGGCGGCGACGGCGATTCTGAAACAACGCGGGGCGCTTAAGATTTATGCGGGCATCTCGCACACTGTGCTTGTCGATATTGCAATTCCACGGTTGCAAAAATCCGGAATCGAGGAATTAATTACTACCAACAGCACGCCTGTGCGCACGGTCGAAGGATTTTCGATCAAGGTGCTTTGCGTTTCCGAGCTTCTCGGCGAGGGGATGAAGCGGATTCACAATGATGAGTCCGTTTCGTCGCTGTTTAAGATCGAGAACGGCACGAAAGAAAATGGCAAAACAAGTTAAACTGAAAGCAGAGCGGCGGACGGCCACGGGCCGGTCCGCGGCGCGCAAATTGAAAGCGCGCGGCGTCGTTCCCGCGATTATTTACGGCGCCAAGGATAAACCGCAGCCGTTGCAGCTTTCCGCGCGCGACATCCACGCGATGTTGAGCCATGCTTCCGGCGAAAATATTCTCGTCGAGCTCGAGATCGACGGCGAAAAATCGAATCGCATGGCGCTGGTGAAGGAAATTCAGCACTCGCCGGTGGGGAGTAACGTTTTGCATGTCGATTTTCACGCCGTGTCGATGGATGAAACCATTCAAGCCGACGTTCCGTTGGAGGCGCTCGGTATCGCCAATGGCGTCAAAAACTTTGGCGGCTTGCTCGAGCAGAGTTTGCGCTCGCTCGCAATTGAATGTCTGCCGCGCGATTTGCCGGACCGGATAACCGTCGATGTCTCGGAGTTGAACATCGGCGACTCCATTCACGTGCGTCAGATCCAATTGCCATCCGGAGTCACTTTGAAGGTGCTACCCGACTTGACGGCATTTTCTGTTCTCGCTCCGGTAGTTGAAGAGGAACCGGTCGTCGCTGAGGCCGAAGCCGCTGCGGCTGGGCCGGAAGTGATTAAGGAAAAGAAAGAGGAAGGCGAGACTGCGGCGGCGGCGCCGGCTGCGAAGGAAACTGCGCCAAAGGAAAAAGCCGCTCCAAAAGAAAGAGAGCAGAAGAAGTAATCCATTTTGGATCCGTTCGGCTTTGCTCCGCTTCGCTCACGACAGGTTTTTTGATTTTTGATTTTCGATTGAGCGAATTTGGAAGAAAAAACTCCACAAATTCGTCTGATTGCCGGTCTCGGAAATCCTGGCCGCGAGTACGAACAGACACGGCATAACATCGGTTTCCTCGTCGTGGATCGTCTGGCTGCACAGTTTGGATCGACCTGGGAAAAGTCCAGCAAATGGGGCGCGGTCTCAGCCAAATGCGGGGAGGTGATCCTGGTAAAGCCGATGACTTACATGAACCGTAGCGGCGAACCGCTTGGTGCGATCGCGCAGTTCTACAAAATCGCGCCGCCGGAAATTTTGATTGTGCTCGATGATCTCGCGCTACCGCTCGGCCGTCTCCGGTTGCGAGCACGCGGAGGGCCCGGTGGTCATAACGGACTCGAATCGATACTCGCGCACTTCGGCACCGAGGAGGTTCCGCGATTGCGCATCGGCATCGGCACGGCGCCGCGCGAAGGATCGGTGGATTACGTGCTAAGTCGATTTTTTGACGAAGAGAAAGCGCTTGTTGCATCGACAATCGATCGCGCCGCCGAGGCGGTGAAATGGGCGATTGACAAAGGGCTTGTTTCCGCGATGAACAATTTCAACCAAGCGGAAGAATCATGAAAAACCGTTACGAAGCCTTGCTTGTGCTTAATACGCAGGGCCGGGAAGACAACGTCAAAGAGATTGTCGATCGGCTCGAATCCGAATTTCAAAAAGAAGGCGCCGAAATCGAGCAGGTGCAAAAAATGGAGAAACGCGCCTTTTCCTACGTGGCCGGACCGCTCGACTCCGGATTCTACGTGAACTTTGTTTTTCACGCCGATCCGCAACTCATCACGAAGCTGCGCTCGAAATTTGAGCTCGATCCGGAAGTGTATCGCCAGCACTACCAGCGCCTGCGCGAAAAGAAAGAGAAGGCGCCGAAAAAGTTGGCGCGCGCGAAATAACTTCGCTATAACCGGGGCATGGCCAGTTTCAACAAAGTCATCCTGCTCGGAAATCTCACCCGCGACCCGGAGGTGCGCTACACGCCCAAGGGAAGCGCAGTCTGCGACCTCGGCATTGCGGTCAATCGCGTTTACACGACCGAGGGCGGCGAAAAACGTGAAGAAGTCACTTATGTCGATGTTGTTCTTTGGGCGCGGCTGGCCGAGATCGCGGGCGAATATTTGAAAAAGGGCCGCCCCATTTTCATCGAAGGCCGTCTGCAAATGGACACCTGGGACGACAAGCAAACTGGGCAGAAACGAACCAGGCTTCGCGTCGTCGGCGAAACGATGCAATTGCTCGGCAGCAGACCGAGCGGTGCCGGGGCGACCGGTCCCGCGGAAACGACCAACGAAGATCGACAATCGCGCTCCAGCGGCAAACCAACCGCAGCTCCGCCGAAATCCGCCACACCTTCCGAGGCGGACGAGGACGAAATTCCGTTCTGAGTTCGTAATCGATCTGCCCCGCGGTCGAGCCGCGGCACTTCTCGATCTTGGGCGTTTGTGGAAATGGTAGGGCGAGACTCCGTCGAGCCGATGAATTTTCGCCGGCTCCGCAGAACATCGCTCCTACCGAAGCTTAATTTGATTCAACGTTAGTCAATGAACTCCACTGAAGCCTGCATCGCGCTGAACATGCTGCCGACCGTGGGGCCGGTTCGACTACGCAAACTGCTCGACGTTTTCCAAGAGCCGCCGCGGGTTCTTGCCGCGAAGCGTGACGAGCTTCGACGCGTCGAAGGAATCGGAAATGAAGTTGCAGATCAAATTGCAAACTGGGAATCGATTGTTGATCTTGCGGCCGAGCTCGATCGCATCCGCGAATTCGGCGCGACAGTGATCACACAGGAGTCGCCATCGTATCCGAAACCGCTGCGCGAGATTCACGCCCCGCCCATCCTGCTTTATGTTTGGGGTGAATTGCAGGAGCGTGATCATCATGCCATCGGCATTATCGGCGCGCGGCGCACGACGCATTACGGCACGGAGTCGGCGAAGAAACTGGCCTATCAACTTGCCTACGCGGGCTTGACCGTGATCAGCGGTCTGGCGCGCGGAATCGACACCGCCGCGCATCAAGGTGCGCTCGCCGCGAAGGGACGTACGATTGCGGTGATCGGCTCCGGATTGTCGAAGTTGTATCCACCGGAGAACCGCGGCCTCGCGGAAAAAATTCGAGACGGAAATGGGGCGATCGTTTCCGAATTTTCCATGGAGATAGAACCGGATCGTCAAACTTTCCCGATGCGCAATCGAATCATTGCTGGTTGGAGCCATGGCGTTCTGGTGGTGGAAGCTGGGTTGAACAGCGGCGCGCTCATCACTGCGTCACAAGCACTCGAGCAGGGCCGATCGGTTTACGCGGTGCCGGGCCACATCAACGCGCCGAGCGCATTCGGATCGAACCGTCTTATCCAGCAAGGCGCGAAGCTGGTCATGGACGCGAGCGACATTCTGGATGATTTGCAGATTCTCTTGCCCGAAACAAAACCGTCGCCCGAAGCGGCGGCGCGAACGCTCCCGGCGCTCTCGGATGAGGAGCGCCGCGTCTATGACGCGATCGAATCGACCGAAACGGCGATTGATGACATTGGCCGAAAATGCCAGCTCCCAAGCGCAACCGTCTCTTCCGCCCTCCTCCGCCTTGAGCTCAAACGGCTGGTTAAGCAGTTGCCCGGAAAATACTTCGTGAAATTGGGCTAGGGGTTGGCTGATGCATACTCGGGGCTTATCTCGTTGCCGAGGCGAAACTTTGGACGCACGATCGTCCCTTACAGCGGGTCGCTGCTGAGTTGCGAATCGGCTATTCGCGCTAAGGCGAGCGTGGTCTTTCGTGCCAATTGGTCACTTCTCGCATTCCACTTGCTTCTTAGCGCCTTGCTGCTTTAGGTCTGACCTCCGGTTTACATGTCCAAATCGCTCATCATTGCGGAAAAGCCCAGCGTCGCGAACGATCTCGCTCGCGCGCTCGGCGGTTTTCAAAAAGCGGAGGAGCATTTCGAAAATGAGCGCTACATCATTTCGTCCGCGCTCGGTCACCTGGTCGAGCTCTCCTTGCCGAGCGAGCTCGATGTGAAGCGCGGCAAGTGGAGTTTCGCAAATCTGCCGATTATTCCGGACGAGTTTGAGCTGAAACCGATCGAGAAAACCCAGGCGCGCTTCAACCTTCTCAAGCGGCTCATTCAACGCAACGACGTGACCGAGCTGATCAACGCCTGCGACGCCGGCCGCGAAGGTGAGCTCATATTCCGTTATCTCGTCAAACTAACCGGCAGCAAAAAACCGGTGCGCCGGCTCTGGTTGCAATCGATGACCACGGAATCAATTCGCGCGGCGTTCGAACATTTGCGCTCGAACGAGGAAATGATTCCGCTCGCGCAAGCCGCGGTCTGTCGGTCCGAAAGCGACTGGCTTGTCGGGATCAACGGGACGCGCGCGATGACCGCGTTTAACAACAAGGCCGGCGGGTTCCAACTGACGCCGGTTGGCCGTGTGCAAACACCGACGCTGGCGATCCTGGCCGAGCGCGAAGACAGGATTCACCACTTCAAACCGCGGACTTATTTCGAAGTGTTCGCCGATTTCAAAGTAAAAGCCGGCCAGTATCGCGGCCGCTGGTTTTGGGAAGATTTTGCGAAAGACGGCGACGAAGATGCGCGCGCGGAGCGGATTTGGGCCAAAGCGACCGCCGACGAGATTAAAAATCGTTGTCTTGGAAAGACGGGCGTCGCTACCGAGGAGCGCAAGCCGACCACGCAAGCGCCGCCGCTGCTTTATGATCTGACGAGTTTGCAGCGCGAGGCGAACGCGCGCGGCTTCAGCGCCAAGCGCACACTGCAAATCGCCCAGCAACTTTACGAGCGACACAAACTGATTACTTATCCACGCACTGATTCGCGCTACTTGCCGGAGGATTATATCCCGACGGTTAGATCGACATTGGGCAAGATCGACAATCCACACGCGCGCCAGGCGTTGGAGAACAAGTGGGTGAAGCCCTCCAAGCGCATTTTTAACAACGCGAAAATCTCCGACCACTTTGCCATCATCCCGAGCGGGCAGAAGCCGCACGGCCTCGATGATGTCCAGCGAAAAATCTACGATATGATCGTGCGGCGCTTCATTAGCGTTTTCTTCCCGCCCGCGCAATTTGAGGTGACCACACGGATTACGCGCGTGGAGAAGGACGCGTTCAAAACCGAAGGGAAAATCATCACGGATCCAGGTTGGCTCGCGGTTTACGGACGGGAAGCGGCGATCGCTGGCGATGGAGGCGGTGAATCGCTCGTTGCGATTTCGCCTAACGAATCGGCCAAAGTCCTCACTGTCGATGTAACCGAGAGTGAGACGAAACCGCCCGCCCGTTTTACTGAAGCAACGTTACTCTCGGCGATGGAAGGCGCAGGCAAATTGGTCGAGGACGAAGAGCTGCGCGAAGCAATGCGACAAAAAGGTCTCGGCACGCCTGCCACGCGCTCGGCCATCATTGAAGGCTTAATTCACGATGGCTACGTTACGCGGGAGGCACGCGATTTGATCGCAACCGCCAAAGGCATGGCGCTGATCACGCTGCTGCGCGGCATCGGCATCACCGAGCTGTGCTCGCCCGAAATGACCGGCGAATGGGAACATAAACTCAAGCGCATGGCGAAAGGTGATATGGAGCGCAAGGAATTCATGGCGCAGATCAGAGAGTTCACGCGCGAAATTGTGGAGAAGGCAAAAAATTTCGAAGGCGATACCGTCAGCGGCGATTTCGAAGTGTTGAATGTGAAATGTCCGAAATGCGGCGGCGGACCCTTTGACGAAGATTACCGGACATTTAAATGTCGATCTTGCGGCTTGATCATTTGGAAAACGATGGCTGGCCGGCTATTTGAGACTGCGGAAGTGAAAAAACTTTTGACCGAGCGTCACGTCGGTCCGCTGGAGGGATTTCGCAGTAAGGTTGGTCGCAAATTCGGCGCCGCCGTGAAATTGAACGGCGATTTCAAACAGGAGTTTGATTTTGGTGAAGGCGCGAATGGTGCGCCGGTCAAGATCGACAGGGCAAAACATCAGGCGCTAGGGCAATGTCCCATTTGTCACAAAGGACAGGTTTACGTTCTGGAGCGGGCTTATGCGTGCGAAAACGCGGTCGCCTCGCCGAAGACATGCAGTTTCCGCGTCGGCAAAGTGATTCTGCACCGCGAAATTCCCCAAGAGCAGGTGCAAAAACTCATCACCACTGGCAAGACCGATCTCCTGCCGAAGTTCATCTCAAAAAAAGGCCGCCCATTTTCTGCGTATCTCACGCTAAAGAACGGCAAAGTCGGCTTCGAATTCGCCGAGAAAACGCCGAAGAAAAAGAAAGTGCCTGCGCCTAAAGCGGCGGCGGCATAGAATCATTTCTGGCGGAACGTCGGAAGGGGCTTGTAACGAAGCGAACGAAACATATCGACATCTCGATGCGAGTTCGGTAACAAGATAGACACGCCCGCAGGAGAAATGCGGGAACCCCGATGAATGCCACGCATAAGATTTTGACAAACTGCATGGCCGCTGCGCTCGTGCTCATCAGCGGACGTGTGGGTGCGGCAGCGGATGTGGTGAAAAAAGAAGGTCGTGTCACCTGGATTATTCGGGATGTTAAGGTCCTCTCATCCAAATCGGCGGCGAGAGCCGCGGTCGTAAACGATAAGGTGGGCGAGGGCACGGGTGTGCGCACCGGCGACGAGTCGCGCTCGGAACTCACGTTCCTCGACCTGACCATCACGCGCCTTGGCGCAAATACGGTTTTTAGTTTCACTGGCGCCGGGCGCAATATCGAATTGGGCAGCGGCTCGGTCCTCCTGAGCGTGCCGAAGGATTCCGGCGGCGCAAGCATGAGGACGGATGCCGTCACGGTCGGAATAACCGGCACGACGGTGACCTTGGAATCGGCGCGCTCCGGTCGCAACAAATTGGTTGTCCTTGAAGGAGGCGCGCGCCTCTCCTTGAACAAGCACCCGCGCGAGTCTGCCTACGTTCGTGCCGGACAAATGTTAGATGTTCCCCCAGGCGCGACCAAACTTCCCCAGCCGGTTGACATTGATCTGAACCAAATCATGAAAACCTCGCCATTGATCACCGATTTTCCGCCGCTGCCGAGGCAAGGTCTGATTTCCACCGCGACGCCGACCGGAGGTCCGCGTATTTATCCTGGGCTACCAGTCAGCGTTGGAATCGCGCCGTTCGGTCCCGGTTTTGGACCGCGGGGACCTGGCAGGCGACCTGGTCGTGGCCAAGGGGGACAACGCCAACCGCCCGGTTCAGCTTCTGGATCGCAGACGCCTGGCAGGACGGTCGGCGGCGCTGCGCCAAATCCTAACGGGCCAAACGTTGGCCGGCCGAACGCTACCCGGCCAATCGGGGGCAAGCCAAAACCATCTCCAACTCCGTCCGCGCGTCGAAAGCCTTCCCAAGGTCAGCCGAACTAGCGCTCGGCGTTGGATGGTTTCGCTATCATTTACAAGCTATCGGGTGAATTTCGCGCGATTAATGAACGAGAATGATTGACGCCACAATGTGTAGTGTGGTAGTTAATCGTTTAATACTATGCGTTGCCCCAAGTGCGGCTCGCGTGATGATAAGGTCATCGATTCCCGCCAATCTCGGGATAGTTCTAGCATTCGACGCCGTCGCGAATGTCTGAGCTGCAAGTATCGCTTCACGACTTATGAAGAAATCGAGCGCTCCGATCTGCGGGTGGTGAAACGCGATCGTACCCATGAGCCGTTCGATCGGCGCAAATTGGCCGGCAGCATCGCGAAAGCTTTTGAGAAGCGCTCGACCAGTTTAATGACGCTGGAGCAAGTTGTTGATGATGTGGTGCACGATCTTGAAACGGGCGGACGCGAGGTCCAATCATCCGCCATTGGCGCGAAGGTGCTCGAGAAATTGCGCGGGATCGATGAAGTCGCCTATTTGCGCTACGCATCCGTGCACCAGCATTTTCAGGATGTGGATGAATTTGCCGATGCCATCCACGCGCTCGGCCGGCGGGTGAAGCCGAACGTATTGCAAAAAGAATTGTTCCCTCCAGAAACGGGACAAGGTGAATCGCGGCCGGCCGCTGCTGGACGCAAGGCCGCAAACAAAAATCATGGTCGCGTTTAAGGAAGAATTTCCGTATCTGCGCTGCGATTCCGGGCAGCTCTTCGAATTCAATCGCGATTGGCTGCATGCGGCGATCAACCGCGCAGCCGACCAGGCCGGTTACCCAAGCTGGTGGCTCACCGATCACGTGACAGAGAGCATCGCGTTTTATCTGCGGCTGCGGAATGACGAGAACGTCGTCGCGTTCAGCCAGCTTTCGCAAACCGTGCGCTACGTCCTAAAAGCCATCGGCTATAAAGAGATCATCCCGTACTTCACGCCCGCGCCGCCACCGATTTCCATTTCGTTGGTCGATATCGCGCAGGAAGCGGGCACTGGCTATGAGCTCGCGTTTTTCGATCTTCTGGAAAAGCGAATTCACGCGCTGGTTGAAACCGGCGTGGACAATTTACAACTCTGCTCGTTGCAAGCTTGCGTGAAACATCTGCGCGGCGTGAAAATGTGGACGCGCGCATGCGATTCTCTCCGCGAAGAAATTGTCTGCTTCATTCGCGAACGGCTAACATCGGCAACTACGGTTGAGCGGCTGAAATGCTCGCTGCGCTAACTTGTGACCTCTGATCTCTGAGAATGCCATGACCATTTTTGAAAAAATCATCGCGCGGGAAATTCCGGCAAAGATCATTTGGGAAGACGACGAGGCGATTGCGTTTCACGATGTGAATCCGCAAGCGCCGGTGCACGTCTTGATTGTGCCGAAAAAGGTGATCCCGCGTTTGACGGCGGCAACTGAAGCTAATCGCACGATTCTTGGGAAACTTTTGCTCGTTGCCGGCGATCTCGCGAAAAAACTCGGCGTCGAAAAGAGCGGCTATCGAATCGTAATCAATAGCGGGCCGGACGCGGGCGAGAGCGTCCCGCATTTGCATGTCCATTTGTTAGGCAAGCGCGCGCTCGCCTGGCCACCGGGGTAAGATCGACAATCGTCAACGCGTATGACACTCGAGGCCGTCCGGCCGATCGAATTGGCCGAGATACGAGAAGCGCGCACCCGAATCGCAAAGACGATCGTGCGCACACCGCTGATTCGTCTCGAACTCGCTTCGGATTTTCCCGACATCCGATTGAAGCTGGAAAATCTGCAGCCAATCAATGCCTACAAATTGCGCGGCGCGGTCAACGCCGTGGCCATGCTTTCCGAATCGGAGCGCAAGCGCGGCGTGTGGACGATCAGTGCGGGAAATGCAGGACAAGGCGTCGCTTATGCCGCCAAGCAAGCGGGCGTGCCGTGCACGGTTGTTGTGATCGAGACAGCGCCGGAATCCAAGATCGACAGGATGCGGGCGCTTGGTGCGAAACTCGTTCCAGTTCCGTACAACATCGCTTGGAAGGCGCTTGAAGAGCGTTCGTTTCCCGGAGCAGAAGGGACGTTTGTGCATCCGTTCGACGATCATAATTTCATCGCCGGTCATGGGACGATGGGCCTCGAGATTCTTGAAGACGCGCCCGACACGGTAGCAGTTATCGCCAGCATCGGCGGTGGCGGACTCATCACTGGCGTGGCCAGCGCGATTAAAGCGCTTAAGCCCGAGGTCAAAATTTTTGGCGTCGAACCGGAGACGGCTGCGCCCGCGGCGCTTTCTTTCGCAAAGGGATCTCCGCAGGTGTTCAAGGATTTCGAGCAGTCGTTCGTGGACGGCGCCGGCGGCCAGAGCATGTTCCCGCGCATGTGGGAACGAATGAAACCGGTGGTGGACGATTACATCGTAGTCAGTTTGGACGAAACGAAGAAAGCGATGCGGCTGATGGCGGAAAAGGCGCGAATTATATCCGAGGGCGCCGGCGCTCTCCCGGTCGCTGCCGCATTGAGCGGAAAAGCCGGCAAAGGCCCGATCGTCGCGATCGTCTCCGGCGGCAACATCGACATAAAGAAATTCTGCGAGCTAATCGGATCGTAGTTGTAGCGGCGGTCTGTGACCGTCGGACGAATTAATGCGACGCTCGTAGAGCGCCGCTACAGGAGGAATCGAAAAATCTCGCGTGGCGTGGCATCGGCGGCACATAATGCGAAATCCATTCGCATCCCGGAGGTCTCATATGAACACTATCTCAATTTCTCGACGTAGATTTGCGCAGTTGTTAGGCGCGGGCGCCGCCGCCGCCATCGTTAAGCCCGCGCTCTCCTTCGCCGGTGAGCCGGCCGCCTCACCCGGAACCGAGAGCGTTGTGCGCCTGAGCGCGAACGAAAATCCGTATGGGCCTTCACCAGAAGCGCTCAAGGCAATGAACGACGCCTTCGGCCTCGCCTGCCGCTATCCTGATGAGCAAAACGATCTGCTGATTGAAAAGCTGGCGAAAATCAACGGCGTCAATCGCGATCAAGTTCTACTTGGCGACGGTTCAGGCGAGATTCTTAAACTCTGCGCCGAGACATTCACTGGATCGACAACACCGAATCGCAAAAAGGCGGGACGTGGGACGCTCGTCGCGGCCGATCCGACTTTCGAAGCGATTCTTAATCATGCGAGCGTCAATGGCGCTGAGGTCGTGAAAGTTCCGCTCACCGGCAACTTTAGTCATGATCTTCCCAAAATGGCGGCAGCGGCGAAGCAAGGGCTCATTTACATCTGCAACCCGAACAATCCCACCGCCAGCATCACGCCGAAGAATGAGCTAAGCGAGTTCATCGCCAAAACTCCGCGCCAGACAATGATTCTGGTGGACGAGGCTTACTTCCATTACGCCGACAGTCCCGACTACGAGAGTGTGATCCCGCTGGTCAAGAATTATTCGAACCTGATCGTCGCGCGCACGTTCTCAAAGATTTACGGTATGGCGGGACTGCGCTGTGGCTACTGCGTGGCGCAACATGACACGATTGAGCGAATGCGTCCGCATCAATCTTGGGACAGTGTCAACATCATGGCCTTGGCCGCGGCGGCCGCGAGTCTGGACGACCCGGACCAGGTCGCAAACGGCAAGCGTCTCAATAGCGAAGCGAAAACATTCGTGACCGCCGAAATCGACAAGATGGGCTACAAACAAATCCCGTCGCAAGCCAATTTCATCATGTTCGACCTGAAACGTCCGGTTGTGCCGCTGATCAAAGCGTTGAAAGAACGCAACGTCCAAGTCGGGCGATTATTCCCGGCATTGCCGAAGCACATGCGTCTCACGATTGGAAAGAAATCAGAAATGGAGAGCTTCCTCGCGGCGTTCCGTCAAGTCGTTGCGTGAATAACTTCTGCTAGCCGCGCCGTAGCCTTGGCGAAGGCGGGAGCATCGGCAAGAAAACCGAGATGGAAGCGTTTTATGAATGCGTTTCGCCAAGTGATGGCCTAACGGCTGGCGAGTTGGGAAACCATCGCGGCTGCGATATCCATCGATTCGAAACTCACGCCATGGTCTGACAAGCACTTTCCCACGTAGTGCAAGTATTGGGCAGGCTCTTGTAGATCGTTCCTTACCGCTTCGAAATATTTGTCGATCCGCAATTCTAAGTCGTTCAGTTCCCTTCCCGGGCCGACAAAGCGATCTTCGGAATAGCCGAAACCCAAGAAAATCGGGCGCATCAGTTTGTGGTCAGCGAGATTGATTATTCCAGCGGCGCGCCGGTACTCTTCGGATTCACTGTCGTCATTAATCCAAAATCGTCGGTAACCGAGCGGAATCAGATTCGCGTGCAAGAGTTCGTGCACAAGCGCTTCTTCTTGTCGCTCGTCGTGCCGAATTGAAATGCAAAAACCGACGTCGCCAATTTGCTTCGGCCCTAAAACGCCGATCAGACGAATTCTGTTTGGCTTCAAATCATTTCCTCTAATCGTGCAGTAAATGCGGGAATGATAAAATTCCCATAGAGACCTCGCGAGAAGTTGCGCCCGCCAGTTGCCATTGAGAATCGTATCCATTCGGGAGAGATTCCCGAGCTGCTCAGATGATGGAGGCATGAAGCGCGCCTTTCTTGTTATTTCCCGCCGAAGGCAATCACCGCGTCGTCATGCCCGCGCTTAGCTTCATCAATTGTGTGATACTCACACTCCAACAGCGGTTCAGCGTCAGGCTTTGCAACGCCATAGCGGCTACAGCGTACCACGCGGGTAACAAAGTAATCGCCCGAGCTCTGTTGAGTATCGAGGCTCCCTATCATCCGTTGAATGGGCGATGAACTATCGCTGCGGAACGTGCAAACAAGATAATGAACCCATGGTAGCCATTTGGCGATAACCGTGTAAGCAACGCGATCACCTTTGATCGTGCGGTCATCGTCGATCCAGCGTGGTCGCATATCCTGAAATAGTAAGAGATTTCTCGACTACGCTCGAAATGACAAGGCGCCGTTCTTGGCATCGACGTGGACGGTTTGGCCTTCGCGGACTTTGCCTTCAAGATCCGTCACAACCGCTCCGCAAGTGCAATCCGTTCTTGCAAAACATTTTCCACTTCTTCCGGACTCGCTTCAGGATGCTGATGTCGTATACCACAGCGAGAGACTTCGCACGCAAGCTCATGTAATTCGAGCGCTAGCTTCAATCGCTCTTCGCCAGTCATGGCACGATATTTTTCAATCTGCGCGTCGAGCGCCGCTTGCGGCGTCATGAAAAGATTTTAACGCGCGTTAAACTCGAGCGCATCATTTTTTGCATCGAGGGCAACATTCCGTCCAATGTGCTTGCCTTTCTGCGCGGAGACGACGGTCACTACAGGTTATTCTTTCACAATGACGGGCGTGCCTTCCTCGGCGCTTTCGAAAAAGGGCCTGGCCATTTGTTCTGGCAATCGGATGCAACCGTGTGATGCGCGATACGGGGGCACGTAGCCGGCGTGCATCCCATAGCCGCCCCTGAACCGCATGAAGTACGGCATCCGAGCGCCATCGAAATGCGTGGCACGCGGTTGGCTGTCCTTCCGCAGGTCGATGTTTGATTTCACCACGCGTCCATCGTCATCGACGTAATCGCCGAATTCGCTCGAGATATGATTTTTGTCCTTTTGGAGGACGCGGTAGTGCCCCGGTGGTGTGGAAAATCCTGGCTTGCCCGTGGAGATGGTTGATTCGCCAACCAAATATTTGCCCTTGTAGAAATAAGCGCGTTGTTCACTGAGGTGGACGACGATTTTTGGCCGACCGGACGCACCGTCTCCATTCCAATAGCCGTGCGGAGTGGGCATGGGAATCATCGCCCTGACGGCATTAGCGGTCGTTTGCTGCGCGATTTCCAGTTCTTCGCAAGCGGAAAGAAACCCGAGCAATCCGAGGGTCATCGTGCAACGAAAGAAAGGACCGCACTTCATAGAAGCGCGAGATATTAGTTTCGCCATTCGCGGATTCAACCCCAAATAGAGATCTCGATGATAAATAGGTGGATCGGCCCGGCAGCTGCCGGGGCGATGCTAATTAACATGCGGCTGCGCCGCATCACTCTCTTAGCATCGAGGTCGCCGCGGCGACGACTGCTCGATCCACCAGATGTCGATCTTGCGCACACGCGCGGAAGGAAATAGGCTCCGGCATCACTAAACTTGCCGATCCCGCACCGCTATCGTCATCGGAGAGCCGCGTCGCGCCCGCCGTGCAGTCGCCGGTTAATCTGCGCAAGTGGATCGAAGAGAACCGAGAAAAGTTCAAGCCGCCGGTCAGCAACCGTTATCTCTATGATGGACGCGACTTTTTCGTGATGGTCGTCGCGGGCCCCAACGCGCGGAACGATTTTCATCTCGTCGATTCGGAAGAGTACTTCTACCAACTGAAGGGCGACATCAAAGTGCGCGTCCGCGAAGGCGAGCGGATCGTGGATCACGTCGTGCGCGAAGGCGAGACATTCTTCATCCCGCCAAATGTCCCGCACTCGCCGCAGCGGCCGCCGAACACGCTGGGCGTGGTGGTCGAGCGGCGCCGCCCGCCGGGCGAGAAGGAACACGTCATTTTCTACTGCGAAAATTGCGGGGCGCTGGTCGAAGACATTCACTTTGATTGCGCCGACATCGTCCAGCACTTCAGCCAGGCCATGCTCGGCTTCTGGAACGACGACGCGCGCCGGACGTGCAAGAAATGCGGCAAGAAAGTCGAGAAGCCAGGGCCGATGCAGCGGTTCTAGGGGGATCGGCCCGGCAGCTACCGGGGCGATGTTATTAATATGCAGCTGCACCGCATCACTCTTTTAGCATCGAGGTCGCCGCGGCGATGACTGCTCGATCCACCTCGTTGACGTGAACGCTCGCCACACGTCACTTTGTTTAAATGAAGATCGATCTGCACACGCACATCCTCCCACACGACTGGCCGGACCTCGACGCGAAATACGGCTACGGCGGATTCATCAGGCTCGACCATTACAAACCGTGCTGCGCGCGGATGATGATCGGGGAGCGCGTCTTTCGCGAGATCACCGACAACGTGTGGGATCCCAAACGTCGTATCGAGGAGTGCGATCGCGAGAAAATTTCGATGCAGGTGCTTTCGACTTTGCCGGTGATGTTCAGCTATTGGGCGAAGCCAACCGACGCGCTCGATCTGTCTCGCCGATTAAACGATCACATCGCCGAAATTGTTCGTGATCATCCCAAAAGATTCGCGGGGCTGGCGACAATTCCGATGCAAGATCCGGATCTGGCGGCAGCCGAGTTGGAACGATGTGTCCGTGATTTACATTTGCGTGGGGCGCAGATCGGCACGCACGTGGACGCGAACCCACACTCCGGACGCATCGACAGCTTGAATCTGGACAATGCGTCACTCCAGCCGGTCTGGAGCGCGGCGGAGCAGCTCGGCGCGGCGATCTTCGTTCATCCATGGGACATGCTCGGCATGGAGCGCATGCCGAAATACTGGCTGCCGTGGCTCGTCGGCATGCCGGCCGAGACGTCGCTGGCGATCTGCTCAATGATTTTCGGCGGCGTATTCGAGCGGTTCCCGAGGCTCCGTGTCGCCTTCGCCCACGGCGGCGGCGCGTTCCCATTCACCATCGGTCGCATCGAGCACGCGTTTCATGTGCGACCGGATTTAGTCGCGACGGAGAACAAGACGAACCCGAGAAAATATCTCGCTCGCGCCCATGATCAGAAAATCACTCCTGCGCGGTTCTACGTGGACTCGCTTGTGCACGATGCCGATGCGCTGAAGCTGCTGCTCAAACTCTTCGGCGCGCA
>Ga0184619_10000112_pt1 | contig 25461 bp, 27 predicted proteins | sample PLM0_60_b1_FD_133146 | JGI IMG/M metagenome (GOLD analysis project Ga0184619, IMG submission 133146) | Groundwater sediment microbial communities from an aquifer in East River, Colorado, USA - PLM0_60_b1 | ecosystem: Environmental > Terrestrial > Soil > Riparian zone | place: USA: East River...
CTTCTCGTTGGCGGGCGTCTCGAGCGGCGGGTCTTTGTAGAAGCCGAACTTCTTTGCATAGTCCAGGATCAGCCCCGCGCCGATCGCCTTGCCGATGTTGCAGAAGACCGAGTTGATCGAGTGCTGGAGGCCCTGCGCGAAGGTGACGCGGCCGAACGCTTCGACCGGCCCATCCGGGCTTGCGGCGTTCGAGACCTGCTTGCCGTACTCGGTGCAGTAGCCGGGGTCGTCGAAGGTCGATTCGGGCGTGAACTTGTGCGCGTTCAGGGCCGCCGTCGCGGTCACGACCTTGAACGTTGAGCCCGGCGTGAAGAGGCCGGCCGTGGCGCGGTCGAGGAGCGGCGCCGCCGGGTGGCAGGGCGCGCCCGGCGCCTTGATCCGGTTGAAATGGTGCTCGACCAGGTTCGGGTCGTAGGTCGGCTGCGAGGCGAGCGTGTAAACCTTGCCTGTCTTCGGATTCATCACGACCGCCGCGCCGCACTTGCCCGCGAGTTGCGACATCGCCAGCCGCTGAATACGGGGGCGGACGCTCAGGATCAGGTCGTTGCCCGTGATCGTGACGCCCTTGATCTTGTCGAGCGTCTTGTTGAGGATCGTGCCGAGGTTCGCGTTCGAGGACGTGAGGTACGCGTTCTCCGACTGCTCGAGGCCGGCTCGGGCGCGCACCTGAGTCGAGTAGCCGACGAGGTGAGCGAAGAGCCCTCGGGTCGGGTAGCGCCGGTAGTAGAGCGTCTGCCCGCCCACCTTCCGGCGTACGTTCGTGGCCAGCAGCGTCCCGTCGGCGGCCCTGATCACCCCGCGCTTGATCCGGAACTGGGCGACCCGCTGGATCGCGTTGTCCTGCTTCTCGGCGAGGCCCGCTGAGGCCCACGTCTGCCAGTACGTGGTCGCGACGATTAACGCCGAAAGCAGGATCAGCGAGGCGACGGCGAGCTTCGTGATCTGGCGGTTCATGCGTCCCTCGGCGCGTTGGCGCGGTTGGAGATCAGGAGCAGGCCCGCAAGCAGGACGAAGTTCGCAACCACGCTCGAGCCGCCGTAGGAGACGAAGGGGAGCGTGATCCCGGTCAGCGGGATCAGCCGCAGGACGCCGCCGACGATGATGAAGGTCTGGAAGGCGAAGCCGAAGGTGAGCCCGGCGCCCGCGAGCTTCGAGAACCCGTCATCGGCGAGCAGCGCGATCCGCATCCCTCGCAAGACGAAGACCATGAAAAGGAGGATCAGGGCCGAGATCCCGATTAGCCCCAGCCCTTGCGCGAGCGCCGAGTAGATGAAGTCCGTGTTCAGGGACGGGATCAGCGGGTGGCCTTGGGCGGTCTCGATCGTCTCTTTGCCGAGCCCGGTGCCGCCGAAGCCGCCGCTGGCGATCGAGTACAGAGACTTCACGAGCTGGTAGCTGCCGCAGTCCTGACGCAGCTGGAGCTTCCCGTCCAGCGCGCAGTAGACCTTGTGGTCGGTCCACGGATGCAGCCAGATCGTCACCCGCTCGTGCACGTGTGAGACCTTGGTGTAGACGAAGTAGGAGCCGGCGAGGAAGAGCGAGAGGCCGATCGCCGTGTAGAGCACCCGGCCGGTGGCGACGTAGAGCATCGCTAGGAAGATCCCGAAGTAGAGAAGAGCCGAGCCGAGGTCGTTCGTCTCGACGAGGACGAGCATCGCGCCGCCCCAGATCACGAGCAGCGGTCCGAAGTCCTTCAGCCGTCCCTGCGCCAGCACCTCGCGCTTCTCGCGCAGGTAGCCGGCCAGGAAGACGATCAGACAAAGCTTCGCGATCTCGCCCGGCTGGAATTGCAGGGAGCCGACGTGGATCCAGAGCCGGGCGCCGTTGACCGTCGATCCGAGCCCGGGCAGCGCCGGCAGCGCGAGGAGGCCGATCGCGGTCAGCCCGAAGATGTACTTGTAGCTCTCCAGCCGCCGGTAGTCCCGCCGGAGCCCGATCAGCGTGCCCGCGAAGACCGCGACGGCGATGATGATCCAGACGCCCTGGCGAAAGGCGTCGCCGGGCTGAATCCGGTAGATCTCGGTCAGGCCGACCGCGGTCAGGAGCGCGGCCATCGGCAGCAGATAGGGGTCGGCGTATGGCACCGCGTAACGGGCGACCAGGTGCGCGACGAGATAGAGCGCGAAGAAGAACGCCGCGTAGGAGAGCGAGGCGGTCGAGACGACCGACTGCCGCGCGATGTAGACGCTCGCGAAACCCAGCGCAGTCAGCGTCCCGACCACGACTAGGTTCAGCAGCTCGCGGTTTCTCAGGCTCAACTGCGGCCTACCTTCCGCGCAGCGTCCAGAGGACGACAGCGACCACCGCGAGCGCAATCAGGATGAGCAGGAGCGCCGGCACGATCCGCGAGCGGCTGCGGCGCTTGGGCTGCGAGGCCTCCGCGACCTGCTCGGCCTCGCCCGGGGGTACGACCATCGTGTCGAGGGTCGGCACGCGGTCGAGCTCGTCAAGCGTGTCTTCGTCGACCTCGCCGTCGCCGTCTGCGCCGAGGGCGGGGTATTGGGCCGTCTCCTCGAGCGGCTCGCCGGTCTCCTCGCCGATCTCGAAGAAGACGATGGTGATGTTGTCCTCGCCGCCGCCCTTGTTCGCGGCCCGGATCAGCGCCTTCGCGGCCGCCTGTAGATCGCCGCGATTCTCCTCGATGCGCCGAAGGATGACCTCGTCCTCGACCATTGAGGTGAGCCCGTCGGAGCAGAGCATGAAGAGGTCGCCGGGCTTGGTCTCGATCGAAAAGGTGTCGGGGTCGACGTCGGGGTCTGTGCCGAGCGCGCGCGTGATCACCGAGCGTTGGGGATGCGTTCCGGCCTCCTCCGGCGAGAGCTTGCCGCTGCGGACGAGCTCCGCGACGAGCGAGTGATCCTCGGTCAGCTGCTCGAGCTTGCCGTCGCGGATCAGGTACGCACGTGAGTCGCCGACGTGGCCGAAGGCCACAGCCCCGTCACCGACGAGTGCCACCGTCATCGTGGTCCCCATCCCGGAGGCCGCAGCGTCCTCGCTCGAGCGCTGGTAGACACGCCGGTTCGCTTCCTGGATCAGCTCGGAGACGCGGCGCTCTCCACTGCCGGCACGCCCTTCGTCGTCGCGAAGCGCGCCGGCGGCGAGGTTCGACGCCAGCTCGCCGGCCTGGGCACCCCCCATGCCGTCGGCGATCGCGAACAGCGGCGGCTCGACGACGTATTCGTCCTCATTCCGCCGCCGCTTCTTGCCCGTGTCGGTGCCGTGGCCGATGTGGACGACTCTGCTCATGTCTCGTACCTCAGCTCGGTCTCGCCGAGGCGTCGCTTGCGACGCCGACCTGGAGGCCGTAGCGGCTTCGCCGCTGCGGCCGTCCAAACCCGCTTTGTCTGCGTCGTCACGTTTCGTACCTCAGCTCGGTCTCGCCAACGCGGACCACGTCTCCAGGCGTCAGCTTGCGCGCACGCGTCAGCTTGATCCCGTTCAGGTAGGTGCCGTTCGTGGAGCCGATGTCCTCCACCCAGACGCCGTCGCGACGGGGCTCGATGCGCGCGTGCTTCGCCGAGGCGTAGTCGTCGCTGTCGAGGGCGATGTCGTTCTGGGGCCCGCGGCCGACGGTCAGCGGCGCGGAGTCGAGCATCCGGCCTTCACCCGGCTCCAGCGTCGGGCTGGAAACGACGACAAGGCGCCCGACACTGCGCGGGCCGGCGTCGCGGACGACGCCGAGGTCCTGCGCCTGCGACGGGGCGAGGATGAAGCTTTCTTGCGGCACCCGCAGATCCTTGCTGGCGGTACGGACTATTCGCCAGATGAACAGGTAGAGGAGTACGACGAAGGCGATCTTGAGGACGAGCAGGAGCTCCTCGACCGCGATCGAGGCGAGCGGCACGTCAGCCTCCGGCCTCCCGCCGGAAGACAAGCTCAGTCGCCCCGACGGTGATCGTGTCGCCCGGGCGCAGCTTCGCGCGTTTCAGGCGCCTGCCGTTGACCTCCATGCCGTTCGTCGAATCGAGGTCGACGACCCAATACGCGGCGCCTTCCTGTCGAACCTCCGCATGTCTGCGGGAGACGTTCGGGTCGGCGACCTGGATGTCACAGTCCTTCGAGCGGCCGATCACGACGCGCCGCTTCTCGATCTCGTGCTGTTTGCCATCCCAGGAGAGCGTCGCGACTTCCCGTTCGAGTCCGAGCTCCTCCGCCGAGACGGCCTGGGTATCGGGCTGCTTCGGCTTGTAGACCATCGTCGCGCCGGGCGCGACGTCGGGTGCGGGCGCTTCGTCTGGCACAGCCTGCGGCACGCCCTGCGCCATCCGCGTCGCAATCCCGAACTCGCCCACCTCGAGGTCCTCGTCGGTCTCCATCAGCACTTTCGGCGGCGAGAGCAGCACGTACTTCTCCCGGCGGGCATTCTCGGCCAGATAGTCCTGCAGCTCCCCGAGTAGCGACTCCTCGTAGTTCGCGAACTGCTCCCGATCAGCGGGAGAGAGGTACACCGTGTACTCGTTCGGGACGTAGAGCCGGGAGACCGAGATGACGCGATGGTCCTCCATCTCCTTGACGAGCTTGCGCGCCAGCTCGACCGGCTGGACGTTCGTCCTGAATGCCCGCCCGAAGACGCCCTCGAACAGGGACTCAATCTTGTCTTCGATGTTCCTGAGCACACTCATCGCAGGGCTTACCCCGCACGCGAGTCTAGCTCCCGGGTTTGACCGCTAAACCGAGGTAGGTGACGAGAATTGTGACGACGATCGCCGCATCCGGTAGCGCGGGGCCGGGGGCGAGCATTCCGGCCATCAGCGCGAGCCCGAACGGCAAGATCTGGCGGCGCCGCACGTACGGAAGCGCTGCTGCCGCGGTGGCGAGGACGACAGCCTCGAGCAGCAGCGCGGGCTGGGCGCTCAAGGCATGCCAGATCGCGCCGGCCGCGGTGAGCGGGTCGCTTGTGCGATTGAGCTCGAGCGGGGGAGCCAGAGTGCCGGTGAACGGCAGCGAGGTGCCCCGGAGACCGGCAACTAGGCCGGCGGCCAGCACGGCGGCGAATACCTGAACGGCCCGGCGGAGGCAGCTGCGCAGGCCCTGCGCGGCGAGCGGCAGCAGGCCGAGCAGCGAGAGCGGCGCCAGCAGCGGTCCCGCGACGAAGAAGAGCGCCGTTCTGGAGTCTTTCCACGCGAGCGCGAGCGAGCAGGCCGCCAGTACGACGTAAGCCCACGCGAGACCGGACGAGATGTTCCCGAGCGGCAGGACCGGAACCGCGAGTGCGAGCGCGAGGCCGACACGTTCGCGGACGAGCGTCAGCGCGCCCGCGATCGCCGCGAGACCGAGCGGCCAGCCGGAGGGGTAGAAGGGCAGCGTTGCGGCCCCGACGGCCGCAAAGAGCCCCGCTGCTGCGGCGGGAGCGAAGCGCCCGAGCGCGGGGGGTGAAAACTCCGGGAAAGTGCGCTCGCGCCCCTCGCGCCTGTGTCGCGTCGCCCGCAGCGCAGCCCCAAGCTTCCCGGCCGAAGGTCTCCTCCCGGGCTCGATGGACAGCGCCCGGTCGACGAGCGCGATCAGCGGTCGTGGCAGGTCGGGCCTGGCTGTTGCGAGCGAAACCGCTCCCGACTCGATCCGCCGGGCGGTGTCGAGCAGCGACCCCTGCCAGAACGGATGCCAGCCCGCGAGCGCTTCCCAGAGCAGGACGCCGACCGCCCAGACATCCGCCGGCGCGCCCGATTCCTCGCCGCGGAGCCGCTCCGGAGGGATGTACGCAAGCGTGCCGGGGACATCGCCCGCAGCGGTGAGGGTTTCCTCGCCGTCCATTCGGGCGAGCCCGAAGTCGAGCAGGCGGATCGAGATCTCATCGCTTTCGGCCAGCAGGATGTTCGAGGGCTTCACGTCGCGGTGGACGATGCGGTGCGCGTGGGCATGCGCCAGCGCCTCGCAGATCTGCGCGGCGATCTCGAGCGCGGCCGCGTCGTCGATCGCCCCCTCGCGGAGTGCCTGCCGCAGCGTCCGTCCCGGCACGTACTCGTAGGCGATGTAGACGTGCCTGGCATCACGCCCGAGCGCATAGGCACGCTGACAGCCCGGATGACGGAGCCGCGCGGCCGCTGTAGCCTCCCGCTCCGCCCGCGAAGCTGCCTTGCCTTCTCGCGGGACGATCTTGAGCGCCACCTCGGCTCCGGTCGGCTCGTCACGGGCGAGCCAAACGGAGCCGGAGCCCCCACTGCCGAGCGGCTGCAAGGGGCGGTACCGGCCTAGAACGAGCTCGTTCGGGGCAACGGCGAGAGCCGCTTCTGACACGGGCCGACGTTCGCCACTACCGGGCGAAAGCCTTTCGCGCCGACTCAACGGTTACAGTGACCCGGCGGTTTTCCCTGCATGAGGCCATGACCGAGCGCGACACAGACATCGAGTTCGACTTCTTCGAGGAGCCGGAGACGAGAGAGGCCGCGCGGCCCGACCGGCCGCCTGGAGTGAGGATGCGCGGGCCTCGGCCACCGATCCGGACGCCTCAAGGCTTCACTCCGCTCCTGCGCCTGGTCGGTCTGATCGCCTTCGCGATCGTGGTCGTCTTGCTGCTCGTCTACGCCGTCGAGGGCTGTCAATCCTCGAGCAAGCACGCGAAGTACGACAACTACATGTCGAAGGTGTCGCAGATCGCCTCCAACTCGCGCTCGATCGGTGTGCGGCTCACCTCGCTGCTCGGCCAGCCGGGGCTGAAGGCAAACGAGGTACAGAGCAAGCTCGCCGGTCTCGCGCGCGACGAACAACAAGACGTCGATGCCGCCCGGGCAATCGATCCGCCGGGCCGGCTGCGAGACGAGCACTCGCGCATGATCGACGCGCTCCAGTACCGCTACAGCGGCATCGTCGGGATTGCCGACTCCCTGCGGCAGGCGCTCGCCAACAAGAAACTTGCCGCTGCGCAGGCCGGCGCGCTGCTCGAGACTCCGTCCCAGCGCCTGCTCGCCAGCGACGTCGTCTGGGACGACAGCTTCAAGGATCCGGCGAAACAGGTGCTCAGGAACCAGGGCGTCGGGGACGTGCGCGTCCCGGATTCGAACTTCGTCCAGAATCCGGACTTCTTCACGGCCAACGGCCTGGCCGCGGTGGTGGGCCGGCTCCGCGGCGTCAGCGTCTCGCCGACCTCGGGCGGCTTGCACGGGACGAACATCGTCTCGACAAAGGCACTGCCGAAGGGCACCGAGCTCTCGACCCAAACCCGGCTGCCGGTGCAGACGGGCACGACCCTCGGCTTCGCGGTCACGGTCGAGGACTCCGGCGACTCAGTCGAGGTCCACGTGCCGGTCACGCTGACCATCACCGGCGGCACGACGCCGATCGTCAAGAAGCAAGTGATCGACCTGATCAGCTCGAAGGAGCGGAAGGTGATCACCTTCCGCAACATCCAGCTCGACCCATCCTTCTTCGGCTCTCAGTCGACGACGGTGAAGGTGAAGGTCGACCCGGTCCCGAACGAGCACAACGTCACGAACAACAGCGCCGAGTATCCGGTGACGTTCACGCTGCCGCCACCCTAGATTGCGGGGCCGATGAGCAACTCGACGATTGCGGCAATCGCGATTGCGGCTGCGTCCGCGGCGGTCCTCGCGCTCGTGGCCGCCCTGCTGGCATGGCGCCAGCTCAAACGGGTGCGCACGTCCCAGCAGGTGCTTCTGGGCGGCGGCAAGGACGATCTCGTCGACTTCGCGGTCTCGCTGCAGGGGCGGATCGACGATCTTCACCGAGCGGTCGACGAGATCGCTGCCGGCCTCGCCCGGGTCGACCGCCGCGTCGACGAATCTCTGGCCAAGACGTCGATCGTCCGCTACGACGCGTACGAGGGGACGGGGGGTCACCAGTCGGCATCGGTCGCGCTGCTCGACGGCGGCCGCAGCGGGGTCGTCGTCAGCGCGATCCAGGGCCGCGACTACGCGCGGATCTACATGAAGGAGCTCGAGCGCGGCCGCGCTTCCACCGCCCTCTCGCCGGAAGAAGAAGAAGCTGTAGAGCGCGCGATGTCGCGGTAAGGGCGGACTCGTCGCGCTCTTGCCACCGGAATTAGACGGACGCCCGGGCAAAGCCCGGACTCCTCCAGTCGGCATCGCAAGCGATGCCTCAGACGGGCGATGTCCCGGTAGTGAGCACTGATCCCGGTGGTACCTTTTTGCTGTCTTGCAGCAAGTATTGGTGCTGAACGCGAGCTACGAGCCGCTCAACGTGACGACGGTTCGGCGTGCGCACGTGCTCGTGTTCAAGGGTAAGGCCGAGGTGATCGAGGAGCTCGACCAGGCTCTCCGCTCGGCGACGACGACGTTTCCGTGGCCGCACGTGATCAGGCTCGTCCAGTACGTCCGGGTGCCGCGAACAGTGCAGCGCAAGATCTCGCGGCGTGCGCTGTTCGCGCGCGATGACTGGCGTTGCGTCTACTGCGGAAGCGCCGGAGGCCGCCTGACCCTCGACCACGTCGTTCCGAAGAGCAGGGGCGGAGAGTCGGTCTGGGAGAACGTCGTCACCTCCTGCGCGCCGTGCAACCTGCGCAAGGGCAACCGGCTGCCGCACGAGGTTTCGATGCAGCTGCGCAGGAAGCCGAGGGCGCCCGCACCCGTGCTCTTCATCCGTCTCGCCGCGCCAAAGATCCCGGACGGCTGGCAGCCGTACCTGAGCGGGCTCTCGACCGCATAACGGTTTCAGGGACTGGCACCCACGGGTGCCAGTCCCTACAGGCGCTCCGCGGGCAGACCGCGTCCCGACCATTCGCTCCAGCTGCCCGGATAGAGCTTGGCCTCGCGGCCGGCGAGGGCGAGCCGGTGGACGAGCACGGTGGCCGTGACGCCCGAGCCGCAGTACGCGACGACTTCGCCGGGCGGGATCTCCGGTAGCGCCTCGTTCCAGGGGGCGTTCCGGGCGCCGGGAATGTGTCCGGCGACCGGGTCGATCGGCTCGACTTCTCCGCGGTAGCGTTCGGGGACGCGCGCGTCGAGCAGGACCAGGTCTCGTAGGCGCCCCTGCAGCTCGTCGGCCTCGATCGTGTCGCCCGTTCGCGGGCGCGGCTTGAACTCCGCCGGCTCGATGTTCTCCTCGCCGTTCCGCAGCGGGCCCAGCCAGCCCGCGAGATCCAGCACCGCGCAATCGTCGTGACCGAAGTGGCGGAGCAACCACCAGAGCCGTTCCGCGCCGCCCATCGAGCCGTAGGCGACGACGAAGACGCCGTCGCCGATCCCGGCTCGCCCCGCTGCGTCGGCGAACTGCTCCACGCTCGGCAGCGGGTGCCTGCCGGCTCGTCCGGGCGGCGAAGACAGGTCGCGCTCGACGTCGAGGAAGGACGCGCCGGGGATGTGCCCTGCGAGGTAGAGCTCGTGCCCGCGGGCGGGGTTCCCGAGCTCCCAGCGGCAGTCGACGAACTGATAGCGCACGCGTCGACTGTACGGCTTAGATCACGCGACGTTGCGAACCGCAGCGAGGCGGAGGCCGATCGGGCGCTTGCAACGGTCGCAGAAGCTTTCGGAAATGCCCTTCTGCTCTGCTCGCTCGCGCAGGATCGGCCGCTCGCACTCGCACTTTTGCTCCGGCTTCATGCAGCCTCCTCGGCTGGTCGGGCGGGGACTGGAACCGGCTCTGGCTCCGCCGGCGGGTGGTGGGCGTGCGGGACGCCGAGATGTCCGTGCGACTCGGTGCCGTAGCCGCCCGGGACCGGGATGTAGAACTCGGGGTAGCCCCACATACCGTGCTCGGAGACGTCCAGGCCGGCGGTCTCGACGTGCTCTTCGACCCGGATTCCCCAGAGCTTCTTCAGCGTCCAGAGGCAGCCGAACGAGGCCGTGAAGGTGAAGCCTCCGACGGCGACGAGGCCCAGCGCCTGAACGCCGAGCTGGTGGAACGAGCCCGTATAGAGGAGACCGCCGCTGCCCGTTGCGAGGTTCGAGGCGAGCGCCGGCACTGCGAAGATGCCGGTTGCGAGCGTTCCCCAGACCCCCGCGAGTCCGTGCACGGCGACAGCGCCGATCGGGTCGTCGATCCCGATTCGCTCGACGAGCGGCACCGCGGAGACCGCGATCGCCGCGGCAAGAAAGCCGATCACGATCGCGGCCCACGGCGCGACGAAGCCGGAAGCGGCGGTGATCGCGACCAGTGCGGCGATGACGCCGTTCAGCATCATCGAGACGTCCGGCTTCTTCAGGACGAGCCAGGCCGTGGCGATCCCGCCAAGGGCGCCGGCCGCGGCGGCAACGTTCGTCGTCAGCGCCACGTAGCCGAAGTAACCGACCTTGTCACCGGTGATCACGGCGAGGGTGGAGCCGGGGTTGAAGCCGAACCAGCCGAACCAGAGGATCAAGGTCCCGAGCACGGCGTACGGCATGTTGTGGCCGGGGATCGGGTTCGCGCGCCCGTCGTGGCCGAACTTGCCGATCCGCGGCCCGAGCAGGATCGCGCCCGCGAGCGCCGCCAGCGCCCCTTGATAGTGGACGACAGTCGAGCCCGCGAAATCCTGCATCCCGAGCCCGAACAGCCAGCCGCCCGAGTGCCAGATCCAGTGCGACGTCACCGAGTAGATCAGCGTGAACGCGACGCCGAAGACGATGTAAACCCAGAGCTTCGCGCGCTCGGCCATCGCGCCCCAGACGATCGCGAGCGCGACGCCCGCGAAGACGACCTCGAACAGGTATGCGCCCGCGCCGGGGATCGTCGTGAAGAAGGAGTACGGCGCCTGGCCGACCGCCAGCAGCGAGTCAACCGAAGGAGCGAAGCCGTGCGTGCCGACAATGCCGTTTCCGTCACCGAAGGCGATCCCGAAGCCGACCAGCCAGTAGACGAGCGAGCAGATTCCGAAGATGAGGACGTTCTTGCCGGCGATGTGCGCTGCGTTCTTCATCCGCGTCAGGCCCGCCTCGAGGAAGGCGAAGCCGGCCTGCATGAACATGACCAGGATCGCGGCGATCACGACCCAGACCGTGTTGGCGGCGATCAGGAGGTTCGCATTGCTCATCTCGCCTCCACCGCCTCGAGCGCCCGGCCGGTGCGGTTGTGCGTGACGTTGTCGACGCGGCTCGTCCAGACGAGGCCGTCGCCGGATTCGTTGCCGCTGCGGGCCGAGTCCGAGATCGCCTCGACGACGGCGGGTGCGATCTCGTCGTCGACGACGAACGTGAGCAGAGCCTTCGGCAGGAAGCGGGACTCGAACACACGCCCGCGGTACTCGTGCGTGACACCGCGCTGACGCCCGTGCCCGATTGCCTCGACGACGGTGACGCCCACGTGGCCGGTCTCCTGCTCGACAGCGTCGATCACCGTCTCGACGCGTTCGCGGATGACTACGGCTTCGACCTTGATCATTCGATCACCTCACTTCTTCGTTCGAGGAACACGACGTCACGCCAGACGCCGTCGAGCTTTCCGATTCGCTCGCGCACGCCCAGCTCGCGGAAGCGGAAACGCTTCAGGAGGGCGAGGCTGGCTTCGTTTTCAGGGAAGACGCCGGTCTCGAGCGTCCAGATCCCGTCACGCTCCGAGCTAGAGACGACTTTCTCGAGGAGTGTCGTCCCGACGCCGCGTCCGCGCGCGGTCTCGGCAACGTAGGCGCTGACCTCCGCTACACCGCCGTAGCAACACCGGCCGGAAACAGGCGCGAGCGCGATCCAGCCCAGAACATCACCTTCGTCGATCGCGACGAAGCGATGCTCTGCGAGATGAGCGGCGTCCCATTCGGCCCAGCGCGGGACCTCCGTTTCGAAGGTCGCATTGCGCGTCGCGTTCCCCTCGGCGTAGATCCGCGCGACCGCCGGCCAGTCGGCGGGCCGGAGGTCGCGAACCGCGGTCCGGACGGCCATGGCCACTACGGCCTCGTCCGGGGTCTGACCCCCGACGGGGCCGTTTGGGACGGCACGCGTGCGCGAGTTCGCCCAACCACAGCAGTCGCGGTACCGCATCTGTCTGCAACGGCCACGGCCGGGGTCTGACCCCAGCCGTGGCCGTACGGGACGGGCTCGCGCATCAGCAGTCGTAGTAGAGGGCGAACTCGGCCGGATGCGGTCGGAGCCGCACGACGTCGACCTCGTTCTCCCGCTTGTAGTCGATCCAGGTGCGGATCAGCTCCTCGCTGAAGACGTCGCCGGCGAGCAGGAACTCGTGGTCGGCCTCCAGCGCGTCCAGCGCCTCGGCGAGCGATCCGGGCACCTGCGCGACGCCGCGGTCCTCCTCGAACAGGTCCCAGTCGGCCGGCTCGCCGGCGTCTAGCCCCTTTTCGATCCCGTCCAGCCCCGCCATCAGCATCGCCGAGAAGGCGAGGTACGGGTTCGCCGCCGCGTCCGGGCAACGGAACTCGATCCGCTTCGCCTTCGGCGAGTCGGAGTACATGGGAATCCGGATGCAGGCCGAGCGGTTGCGCTGCGAGTAGACGAGGTTGACCGGCGCCTCGTAGCCGGGCACGAGCCGGCGGTACGAGTTCGTCGTCGGCGCACAGAAGGCGAGCAGCGCCGGCGCGTGGGCCAGCAGGCCGCCGATGTACGTGCGCGCCAGCTGGGACAAGCCCGCGTAGCCGGACTTGTCGGCCATCAGCGGCGTGCCCTCCTTCCAGAGGGACTGATGGGTGTGCATGCCCGAGCCGTTGTCGCCGAAGAGCGGCTTCGGCATGAAGGTGACCGTCTTGCCGGCCGCGCGTGCGACGTTCTTGACCACGTACTTGTAGGTCATCACCTGGTCGGCCATCCGGGTCAGCGTCCCGTATCGGAGGTCGATCTCGCACTGGCCGCCGGAGGCGACTTCGTGGTGGTGGAACTCGCACGGGATTCCGAGCCGCTCGAGCGTCAGCACCATCTCGGAGCGGAGGTCGGCCAGCGTGTCGTGGGGGGCCGGCGGGAAGTACCCCTCCTTGGGCCGCACCGTGTAGCCGAGTCCGGGGTTGCCCGAGTTCCAGTGCCCCTCCTCGGAGTCGATCTCGTAATGCGCTTTGTGGTCGGCGAGCTCGTACGAGACCGTGTCGAGGACGAAGAACTCACACTCGGGCCCGATGTAGGCCGTGTCGGCGACGCCCGTCTCGCGTAGGTGCTCCTCGGCGCGCTTCGCGATCCGGCGCGGGTCCTTGGCGTACGGCTGCCGCGTGACCGGGTCGACGATCTCGCAGATCAGCGAGAGGGTCGGGGCAGCGGCGAACGGATCGAGGACGGCGCTGGAGGCGTCCGGCATCAGCAGCATGTCCGACTCGGAGATCCCCTGCCAGCCGCGGATCGACGAGCCGTCGAAGCCGAGTCCGTTGTCGAATGCCGACTCGTCGAACGCCGTCAGCGGCAGCGTCATGTGCTGCCAGGCTCCGAGCAGGTCGCAGAACTTGAGGTCGACCATCTGGGCGCGCGTCTGGCCGGCCCACTCGAGCGCTTCGCGCGGCTCTGGCTGCTCGCCGCTGCCGTTGACCAGGTACTGCCTTGCCTCTGCCTCCATCTCGTCTCCTTCGGTTGGACCAACAAAAAAAGGCCCAGGACTCCGAGAGTCCTGAGGCCTCATTGCCTCGGCGGGCGCCTTCGACGACGCTCGCTCGAACAGGACGATAACCGGCCGGCCGGACGAAGGCAACCGAAATTTCGTTGACGCGGTAGACCCGAGACGGCTAGGCTGACGGCCATGCTGCTCGTCGGCTGACACAGCGTTTCGCGCGCACCGCGAGTTGTGGTGCGCTGTCTTCGTGTCCCGCCGATTCGTAGGAGAGCAACGTGACCGCCGTAGAAGTTCAAAACCTGCGCAAGGAATTTCTCCGCCGCGACGCGGAGCGCTCCGGTCTGCGCCGGCGCCGGCGCCGCGTGCCTGCGCTCGAGGACGTGACGTTCTCGATGGAGCGCGGCGAGTGCGTCGCGATCCTCGGCCAGAACGGATCCGGGAAGTCCACGCTCGTCCGCCTGCTCTCGACCTTGCTCTTGCACGACGGCGGCAGCGCCCACATCTTCGGCCACGACGTCTTCAAGGAGCAGCGGGCCGTTCAGCGTCTGGTCAACCGCGTCTCCGTCGAAGCGTCCTTCTTCAAGAAGATGTCCTCGACCGAGAACCTGAGCTACGCCGCCCGCTTCTACGGGATGACATCGGCGGAGACCCGCGAGCGGATCCCCGAGATCCTCGGCCGGGTCGGCTTTCCGGACAAGCGGCGCCACGAATCAATGGAGCACCTCTCGCGCGGCATGCAACAGAAGGTCTCGCTCGCCCGGGCGCTTCTGACCTCTCCGGTGCTCTTGCTCCTGGACGAGCCGACCACCGGCCTCGACCCGCGCTCGAAGCTCGAGGTGCAGGACTTCATCCGCGAGGTCTGGGCCTCCCACGACGCGACGATCCTGCTCTGCACCCATGACCTCGCGGAGGCCGAGGCCCTGGCCGACCGCGTCGGAATTCTCGACCGCGGGCGGCTGCTCTGCCTCGAGCCGGTCGATGAGCTCAAGGCGCGCTACCGGGCCGAGACGCTCGAGGAAGCGTTCTTCGCCGCTACCGGGCGCGAGTTCGAGCACGAGGGCGACGACGAGGACGCGGAGAGGGGTGTATTCGCGTGAGCGGGCACACCCCTCTCGGGGGAAGGGCTCCGGGAAACCGGGAGGTTTCCCGTATCGATCTCCGTGGCGGGCGTGGCTGTGCCGCGTGCGCCACGGCGTACCCCGAGGAAGAAGGGGGCTCGTGGGGGAAACCTGGTTTCCCCCACGGGAGCGAGGCGAAGCCGAGTGACGAACGGTGTGTGTTTGCGTGAGAGGCGCCGCCGCAACCCTCCGTCACGAGCTGATCGGCCTCTCCGGCGTACTCGAGCGAAACGCCTACCTCGTCAAGCGCTACGTGTGGTGGGAGCTCGCGTTCTTCGTCTGGTCGCTGGCGAACACGCTGACGATCGTCTTCATCGCCAAGGGCATCCACGCGGCGGGCGGCAAGCTCGACGTGGACCGGGCGACGACGACGCTGTTGATCGGCGCGGTCATCTGGTCGTACCTCGGCGTCCTCTTCGAGATCCTGATCGAGACCGTTGCCTGGGAGCGCTGGGAGGGCACGATCGAGTACACGTTCATGGCGCCGCTCGCCCGGCCGATCCATCTGCTCGGCATGGGCCTCTTCGCGGTCATCTACGGCGTCCTCCGCACAGCGATCCTGTTCGCGGCGATCGCAAGCTTCTTCTCCCTGAGCCTCGGCGGGGCGAACTTCGTCGCCGCGCTCGTCGTTCTGGCCGTCGCCTCTGTCTCGTTCATCGGGATCGGGATGATGACTGCGGTCCTACCGCTGATCTCGCCCGAAAAGGGAATGCAGATGGGCTTCATCGCGCAGGGCGTCCTGCTCGTGATCTCGGGCGTCTACTACTCGGTCTCGGTGCTGCCCCAGTGGATGCAGTGGCTGTCGACGATCTCGCCTGCAACCTACGCCTTGCGCGGGATTCGCCATGCGATCCTCGACGGCTCTGGCGTCGGCGCGGTCTGGGGCGACATCTGGCCTTTGATCGTGATCGGCGTTCTTTCGATTCCGATGGGCCTCGTCATCTTCGGCATTGGCGAGCGCCATGCGAAGCGGCACGGAAAGCTGAAGCGATCGGGATGACCGATCACTTCGGGGAGGAAGTCGCCGCGCGTTATGACGAGTCGACCGCGGGCATGGAGATCGAGCCCGTCGTCGACTTCCTCGTGGCGCTCGCCGGTGACCATGCGGTGCTCGAGCTCGGCATCGGCACCGGGCGCATCGCGCTGCCACTCCTCCGGCGCGGCTTGCGGGTGCACGGCATCGACCTCTCGACGGCGATGGTGGCGAAGCTGCGCGAGAAACCGTGCGGCGAGGAGATCCCGGTCGCGATCGGCGACTTCGCCACGACCCGGGTCGACGGGACGTTCTCGCTCGCATACCTCGTCTTCAACACGATCAACAACCTGACGACACAGGACTGGCAGGTGGCGTGCTTCGAGAACGTCGCAGCGCACCTCGAGCCGGGCGGCTGCTTCCTGATCGAGGTCGGCGTTCCCAACCTGCGGTTGCTGCCGCCCGGGCAGAGGTTTGTCCCGTTCGACGTCGGTTCGGAGCACCTCGGGTTCGACGAGTACGACGTCGCTGGGCAGGGCCTGATCTCGCATCACTACTACCCGCAGGAGGGTGTGCAGGTGTCGATGCCGTTCCGCTACGTCTGGCCTTCGGAGCTAGACCTGATGGCCCGCATTGCAGGGATGCGACTGCGCGAGCGGTGGAGCGGCTGGCGCCGTGAGCCCTTTACCGCGGAGAGCGGCAAGCACGTCTCGGTTTGGGAGAAGCTGTCGCCGGAGGGCTTATCGGCGGCGTGACGTTGTTAGACTGACCTCGGTCTGAAGGCGACGCAGCCTCAGGCGCCGCGGGCGCCTGGGGCTTTCGTATTTTTCAAGGGAGGTTTCGATGGCGCAGGTCGAGAGTAGGGCGAGGGCAACGAGCGACCCGGAGTCGAGGCGCGGGGCGCTGAAACGGCTGCAGGACGAGAACGTCGACTTCCTGCTGCTCTGGTTCACCGATATCGAGGGCCACCTGAAGAGCTTCGCGGTCACGCCGAGCGAAGTCGAGGCGGCGCTCGACGACGGGATGGGCTTCGACGGCTCGTCGATTACCGGCTTCAACGCGATCGAGGAGTCCGACATGGTCGCGATCCCCGATCCCGACACGTTCCAGCTGATGCCCGCGCGGGAGGGCGAGATGAAGATGGCGCGGATGATCTGCGACATCGTCACGCCGGACGGCAAGCCCTACGAGGGTGACCCGCGCTACGTCTTGCGGCGTGCGCTCGACCGGATGCACTCGCTCGGCTTCGACACCTTCAACGTCGGGCCCGAGCTCGAGTACTTCCTGTTTGAGAACGATAAAGGCACCGAGACGCTCGACGAAGGCGGCTACTTCGCGATGACGACGATGGACGCCGCCTCAGGCCTTCGCCAGGAGACCGTCCATGCGCTCGAGTCGATGGGGATTCCGATCGAGTACGTCCACCACGAGGTCGGCCCCTCGCAGCACGAGATCGACATGCGCTTCGCGCCCGCGCTCGAGATGGGCGACCATACGGTTACGTACCGCCTGATCGTCAAGGAGATCGCCAAGAAAGCCGGCTACCACGCAACCTTCATGCCGAAGCCGATCTTCGGCGAGAACGGCTCGGGCATGCACACGCACCAGTCGCTCTTCAGCGACGGCCGCAACGCCTTCTTCGACGGCGACGACCAGTGGCACCTCTCCGCCGCCGGCAAGGCGTTCATCGCGGGCCAGCTCAAGCACGCCCGCGAGATCGCCGGGATCTTCGCCCAGTGGGTGAACTCGTACAAGCGGCTCGTCCCGGGCTACGAGGCGCCGGTCTACGTGGCCTGGTCACAGCGGAACCGGTCGGCGCTGATCCGGATTCCTCTGTACAAGCCCGGCTCGGAGCAGGCGACGCGCGCGGAGATCCGCTGTCCCGACCCGGCCTGCAACCCGTACCTGACCTTTGCGGTGCTCCTGCACGCCGGCCTCGAGGGGATCGAGCAGGGCTACGAGCTGCCGGAGCCGATGGAGACGAACCTCTACCACCTGACGCCGGAGCAGCGGCGCGAGCGGGGCATCGTCTCGCTGCCCGAGACGCTCGGCGAGGCGATCGACGCGCTGGCGGAGTCGGAGCTGGCCCGAAAGGCGCTTGGGCCGCACATCTTCGACCGTTACATCGAGCTCAAGCGCAAGGAGTGGGACGAGTACCGCGTGCAGCTGACGGGCTGGGAGCTCGAACGATATCTCGCGGTCCTCTAGCAAGGACCGGCGAAAAGAGGGAAGATTCCAGGCGCTTCGCCGCTGCGGCTGGCGAAGCCAACTGACGGCCGACTGCGAGGTGCTGATTTGCACCTCGCGGTCGTTCTAGCCGCCGAAAGTGCTGCGCACTTTCGGCGGGGGGACCGTGACAGGGAAGTCGTACGGAGGCTGCGGAGATCCACCCTGTCCTTGCGGGACGAACCGTACGAAGTAATGACCGCCTGGCAGACCGGCAAGGCCGTGTCGATAGCGTCGGCGCTCGGCACGATCGAACCGGACTCGGCCGAGCCAACGGAAGACCTTTCCCTCGCAGCGCGCGCTTTCGGCCCAACGCTCGAAGTTGCAGTTCCGACCAATTCCGACCCGCACGCTTCCGGCGCCGCTCAGGCCGAGCACGAGGTGGAGGCGACTAACGGGTCGGTATGTCGTTAGACCGGTGAAGTCGAAGCGCACGCCTCGCTCGAGGGTGACGCCGACCAGTATCCGCGAGCCCGAGCGCACGAGCATCGTCGCGGAGGCCGCACCCGCCTTCGGCTCCCACGCCGGAAGCACGTTCGCCGTCGCCGGATCGAGAGCCGCGAGCGCGAAGCGCCTGACGCCGTCGACCCGGTCGAAATCGCCGGCCACGTAGACGCGCCGGGCACCTGGGGAGAGCGCGTATGCCGAAGCCGCGCCGTAGAAACCGGCCGCCGAAGAGACCCGCACGCGCCAAGCGCGCGTGGGTTCTCCGTTCGCGCCGAACGCGAGAACCTTGAACGAGGGCGATCCGTTGATGCTCGCGAAGACCCGCCGGCGACCAATTCCAGCCGCCATCAGCGAGCACCACGCGCATGTGGCGGACGCGCTCGGGCGCCACATCCGTCCCAGCCGTCCGGTCTTGGGATTGATCACGCCGACGGCGACCCGCCCGTGCGTCCGACCGAAGAGGCCCCGGATCAGAACGGCGCGACCGTCGCTGACGAGCATGTAGACGCCGCGTCCGTAGAGCCTCGCCCCGCCGATGTGCGGTCTCCAGGTGGTGTCGACCGCGCCGGTTGCGGCGTCGAGCGCTCCGACCGACGCGCCTGCCTCGGAGCAGCAGCTGCCACCCCCGACGATCAGCCGCCCGCCCGCGCCGAGGAGCGTTTGGCCTCCGAACCCGGCGTCGGCCCGCGAGCGCCAGCGGTCGTCGAGCCGTCCGTTGTTGACGTCGAGGGCGCCGAGGTGGAAGCGTGGCTCGTGCTGGAGCCTGGCAAAGTCACCTGCCACATACAGGCGGGATCCGATGCGCGCGAGCGCCGTCACAGAGACGCCGTTGCCGTTGGCTTCCGGTCGCCAATCGGGATCGAGGCGCCCGTCGCGATCGACGTGCGCGAGTCTCTTGCGGAGGACGCCGTCCAGGTGGATGAAGCCGCCGCCGATGTACCAGCCGCCCTTCCCGTCGGGAATCGCGGCGCGAATCGGGTTGTTCACTCGGAAGGCGGCGACCGCCTTGCCTGTCTCAGCGTCGAGGATGACGCCGAAGGTGGCCCGGTCCGCGGTGAGGTGCCTCAGGAAGGCGAGCGAACCGCCATTCGGCGCAGCGTGGTGACCCGAGCATCCGGCGAACGCAAGGGAAAGCGTTACCAGCGAGAGACAAGCCCGCACACGTGACAGTACGGCCCGACGCCCGAGCGGCGTCCGGCCTTACAGGAAGCTCTTCAGCGAGTCGCGCCCGACCCGAAGGCCGATCACGCCGCTGTCGCCGTCGATTTCCTCGATCGCATCAGCCGGGACGACGCGGCGACGGCGCGCAAGGAATCCGGAGCGGACGGCGAGCGCGTCCGGAACGTCAGGAGCGGTGCCGTACATCGGACATTCGACCCGGCCGACGACACGACCCTCGTAATCGGCGACGAGAAATCCGTTGAGCCAGCGAAGGTCAGTTGCGGCGACGGCCATCCGGACTCCAACCTATCGCCCGCCTTTAAAGGGAAACTGTGACGGCTGTAATGGTTTTGTTAACTACTTGGTCCGGTAGCGGTCTGATTTGAAAATCAGGCGCCGCTCGCTGCGGGTGGCTCCACCACGCAGGTCCTCTGACCCTACTCGCGCCGCATAGCTCGATAGACCGCGTCCCAATGCGCGGAGACTTCCTCTAAGGCGCGAGCTGTCGTTTCGGCGGCTGTCTCCAAGCGCTCGATGATCGTGTCGAGTTCCTTGGTGCGCTTCTCGAGGGCAGCCACCTTCCCGGCGAGGTTGCTTAGCTCCTGGGCAAGTACTTCGCTCTCGCCGCTCCGTGCGCTCATCGTTGTGAATGGAGTTTAGAGCCGTCCGGAGCCTGGCGGCCTGCGGTCTCTGGACCTCTAGGAGACCCCGGGCTAGGCGCCTGGCTTGGCAGACATCGCGAACCAGGCGATGCCGAGGGCGACGAGATAGATCGTCGCGAGCCATGGAACGACGGCTGCCGTCCGCGTCTCGCGCTTCCGCGCCGAGAGCCGCCCGAGAATCAGCATGACGATGATCAGGAGGAGCCCGCCCTCGGTTACTGGATACCCGACTCCGACCCAGCCGGGCTCGTGGTGAGGGAATTCCTTACTGTCGACCCACCCCGCCGCGACACGCAGCAGGATCCACGCCGGCACGAGGACGAACAGACCGATCTTGAACGCGAGCCCCCGCAACCATAGGGCAGGCTCTGACTCAGCGGGTCGGCCGGCGAATGCGAGGATGGCGACGGTCGCCGTGGCGCCGAACGTCAATGTCGCGCCGAGCACGTGGAGGAACAACGGCAGGTTCCACGAGTCGGGCCGTACCAGCGCGAGCGTCATGCGCCGGGCTTCCAGATCATGATCCCGAGGACGGCGAAGGCCATCAGGCCGCTCCCGTAGCTGATCGCGAGCGCGAGCGGGTTGCGGAGGCGAGCGCGAAGTTCGGGGCTCGGCGCGTCGCCCTCTGCTTCGAGCCGCTGCGCGAGTTCGCCGGTTTGGCGCTGGTACTTGCCGTCGATGCTTCCGAGTGAGCCGGCGAGCACCCAGAGAACGATTGCAGTCACGATCCAGGCCTCCCCGAAGCCGTAGTCGGCCTCGTTGACGAGCCAGAGGCCGATCGCGAGCGTGAGCAAGAGACCGGCTCCGATCAGGGGGACCGCGAACCGAATCAACCCGTAGAGGCTCGCGACCTGGCTCGGCCGTCGGTCCTTCGCGATCGCGACGAAATTCAGGATCCCTGCGATCACGATCCCCCCGAGCAGGAAGAACGCGCCAGTGACGTGGAAGAAGAGCAACCAGTCGTACAGGTTCACGGGTGGGGACGATAAACGACCGCGTTCCTACAATCGGAACCATGGATGTGCCCGCGCGGCATCTACGCCTGCTGACGGAGACGATCGCCGCCGTCAACTCGACGCTCGATCTAGAAGAGGTGCTCGGCCTCGTCGCCCGCAAAGTGGCGGAGGCTCTCGAGGCCGACGCGTGCTTCGTCTACCTCTACGACGAGCGGACCGACGAGCTCAGCCTGCGTGCGACGCACGGGACCAGCGTCGAGGAGATGACCAGGCGGCCGAAGATGCGACCCGGGGAAGGCATCACCGGCAGCGCCGCAGCCGAGCGGGCGCCGATCATGATTCCTGCCGAGGCGCACCTCGACCCGCGGTTCAAGGGCTTCTCGAACCTGCCCGAGGATGAGTACGAGTCGATCCTCGCGGTGCCGATCCTCGCGCGGGAAAAGCTTGCGGGGGCGCTCAACGTCCGCACGCGCCGCCCCCGGAAGTTCAGCGAGGCCGAGATCGAGCTCCTGGTTGCGATCGCGGCGCAGGTTGCGCAGACGATCGAGCACGCGCAGCTCTATGCGGATGCTCAGCGCCGGGTCGGTGAGCTCGAGGCGCTGGCCCGGATCTCCGAGGCGGTCTCGGAGTCGCTCTACCTCGAGGAGTCGCTCGAGGCGATCGTCAAGGCAACGCTGGAGGCCGTCGGTGCAACGGGTGCGGCGCTCGTGCTCGAAGACGGGGGCATCGCGAGGCCCGAGGGGCAGCCCGGCAGGTTCGCGGTACGGACACCGTTGCGGTGGAAAGGACGCCAGATCGGCGAGCTCGTCTGCGACCGCGACACCGACTTCACGGCCGACGAGCGAGCGCTGCTCGCCTCGATCGCCCACCACGCAGCGGTCGCGCTCGAGCACGGGCGCGCCGTCATGCGCGGCGTCCTCGCCCAGGAGATCCACCACCGTGTCAAAAACAACCTGCAGACCGTCGCTTCGCTGCTTCGCCTCCAGGCGCGAGCCGACGACGGCGTCGATCCGCGCAAGGCGCTCGACGACTCGGTCAACCGCATCCTCGCGATCGCCGCGGTGCACGAGGTTCTGACCGAGCAGCGCGAGGAGGAGGTCGATCTCGGCGAGCTGCTCGAGCGCCTGCGCGCGATGCTTGTGCAGGGGCTGGGAGCGGGTAAACACGTCGAAGCCAAGCTCGAGCACGTCTCGCTGGCCGGCAATCGGGCAACCGCGCTGGCGCTCGTCTTCAGCGAGCTGTTCCAGAATGCCCTCGAGCATGGAGGCCATGAGGTGCGGATCGAGTTAGCGAGTCGCAACGGGGCCGCGATGCTGGCGATCACGGACGATGGCGGCGTGGCCGGCGAAGTCCCAAGCGGGACCGGACTCTCGATCGTGCGGGCGTTGGTTCGCGACGAGCTACAGGGAACCTTCGAATTACGAAACGACAGCGGTACTCGCGCCGAGGTCGTCTTCCCCGCCTGACTCGGGTTCGGGCGAACGCCTCAACGGCGGGGCACGCAGGTCGAGCTCGGGCAATGAGCGACCTTCAAGTCGCTGTCGTCGTAGTACGTGATCAACGGGAACGTGTCCACACCGACCGTGATCGATGTGTGTCCGGCGGCGAAGATGCTCGGATCGACCGACGTGCTCGTCGCAGAGGAGCAGGTGACGTCCAGGCAGTGCGCCACGTAGAGGCCCTGCGCATCGCCTTTGACCGTGGAGACAAGGCCGAGCCCGTCCGCGCCAGTTGTGATCGAGGCAGCCCTCACCAGGTCGATGCCGAGGTACGAGAACGTCCCGGTCGAGCAGGCGAGGTCCGAGCAGTGCGTCACCGCGAGGTTGCTGTCGATGTCGGCCGCGCTGATCAGGCCGAGACCATCGCCGCCTATGGTAATCGAGGTCACAGGCTCCAAGAACGCCGGCACCGGCGTCCCGATCGTCGCTGTCGAACAGGCTACGTCGGTGCAGTGAGCGACATCGAGACGGGGATTGTCCTCCGTCCGGTTTGCATAGCTGATCAGGCCGAGCCCGTCGGTCCCGATCGCGATGGAGGGATGTGGATCGCCTTCGACGACGTCGACGATCGAGATTGCCGCTGTCGAGCAGTCCAGATCCGAACAGTGGGCGACCCTGAGCCCCGCGCTCCCCTCGTAGGCGATTAGGCCGAGACCGTCGGTCCCGACCGCGATCGACGAGGGGCCGCCCTCAGTGTCGATCGTCGTCGATTGCGCGTCGGTGCAGGCCGCGTTCTGGCAATGCGCCACCTTGAGGTCGCCGTTCGTGGCGTCATAGAAGCTGACAAGACCGAGGCCGTCGGCGCCGATGGCGATCGAGTTCCAGCGACCGACATCGCCGACTTGATCGATCACCGTGGTCGACGCGCCTTTGCAGGCGTTGTTTCGGCAATGCGCCACCTTGAGGTCGCCCTTCGAACCGTCGTAATAGGAGATGAGCGCGCGCCCGTCGGCGCCGATCGAGACCGACGTGTCGGCGGGACCTCCCGAGTCGCCGAGGCGGTCCAAGATCGTGAGCGCGAAGCCCTCGGATTGCGGATTCCTCGCCTGCTGCCCACTCGCGGCCGGCGCAGCCCATCCAGCGAGCACTGCAAAACCGGCCGCCGCTACGGCAGCAAACATGATTGGCGGAGCAGCTGTTCGCCCCACGACCGAGTGAAAGTAACACCCGCCACGATCGTTTTCAAATGTCGTTTATCGAAACGGCGCCGCCGAAACAGCACCACGTAGGGTGATGAACCATGGCGCCGCGAAACGGCACGGGCCGAAACCTTTGAGCGAGCCACACCTCGAGCCTCACACGCTCGTGCTCCTCCGCTGGCCCGACCGGCTGCCCGATGTTTCCGACGACGAGCTGGACGCGCTCCAGGCGGAGCACGTGGCGTACCAGCGGTCCCTGCGGGAGCGCGGAATCATCGCGGTCGCCGGGCCCTTCGACGGACAGCCGGACGAACGCTGGCGGGGCCTAGCGATCTACCGCGTCGGCCTAGGGCAGGCACGCCAATTCGTCGAGCAGGATCCGTCGGTGCGGCGTGGACGCCTGACGTACGACGCCTGGACCTGGCTGGTGCCCGTCGGCGAGCTCGATCTCTAGGACCCTGGGTATGCGGATCCTGGTCGCCGAAGACGAGACGATCATCAGGCTCGACCTCGTCGAGATGCTCGGGCGGGCCGGACTGGAGGTCTGCGCGGAAGCCCGCGACGGCGAGGAGGCGGTCGCGCTCGCTCGTGAGCACGAGCCGGACCTCGCGATCATGGACGTGAAGATGCCCGGGCTCGACGGGATCGAGGCGGCGCGGAGGATTCTCGACGAAAGGCCGATCCCGATCGTGATGCTGACCGCCTACGGTCAGGACGAGCTCGTCTCGCGCGCGGTCGAGGCCGGCGTTTTCGGCTATCTCGTCAAGCCGTTCCGCGAGCAGGACCTGTTGCCGGCGATCCACGCTGCGCGCGCGAGGCATGAAGAGCTGCTCGCACTGCGCGAGGAGGCCGAGTCGCTTGCCGACGCGCTCGCGTCTCGCAAGGCGATCGAGCGCGCCAAGGGGCTGCTGATGGAGAAGGAGGGCCTGTCAGAGCAGGACGCGTTTTCGCGCTTGCGCAGGGCGAGCCAGGTCTCGGGAAGGCCCCTGAAGGTTGTCGCCGAGGCGCTGATCGCGACATTCGGTGAGGAGGGCTGAGAAGGAGCACCAGCCGGGACGAGTGAAGGCCGGCGAGCTCCCTTAGATCCGCGCCTGCTCGAAGAGCTGCTCCCAGCGGACAAGCAGTGCCTGGAGCTCGTCGCGCGCAGCGCGGTGAGCCGCAAGCGTCTCCGCGTCGGCCCAGTCGTCGGCCAGCCGCTGCTCCAGCTCGGCGACCGCCCGCTCGCGGTCGGCGATATCGGCCTCGATCCGGTCGAGCTCGCTCGGGCCGCTTTGCCTCGGAGCTGCCGGCTTGGGTTTGGCCTTTGGCTTCGGCTCGGGCGTTTTCGCCGGCCCCGCAAGCTCGTCTCGCCGGCGGACGTAATCGGCCCAGCCGCCCTCGTAGGAGCGGATCGTCCCCTCCTCGACCGCGAGCGTTCGATGAGCGACCGCGTCGAGCAGGGCGCGGTCGTGGGAGACGAGCAGAACGGTTCCGGGAAATGCCTCGAGCGCGAGCTCGAGCGCCTCGCGGCTCTCCAGGTCGAGGTGGTTGGTTGGCTCGTCGAGAAGGAGAAAGTTCGCGCCGGAGGCCACGACCAGGGCGAGCGCGAGCCGCCGCCGTTCGCCGCCGGAGAGCTTGACGACCGCCTTGTCCTGCTCCTGCCAACCGGAGAAGAGAAAGCGACCGAGCAGGTTCTGGGCCTGTGGCCGCTTGAGACCAGTGGCCTTTTGCGCGCAGTCGAGCACGCTCCCGGTTTCGTCGAGCTCGACTTCGTGCTGGGAGAAGTAGGCGGAGACGACTCCGTGGCCGAGCCGCGCCGAGCCTGCGACCGGCTCGCGGATCGCCAGTAGCGTCTCGAGCAGCGTCGTCTTGCCCGACCCGTTCGGGCCGACCAGGGCGACGTGCTCGCCGCGTTCCAGCGCGAAGTCGACGTCGCGCA
>Ga0184619_10000113_pt1 | contig 25417 bp, 21 predicted proteins | sample PLM0_60_b1_FD_133146 | JGI IMG/M metagenome (GOLD analysis project Ga0184619, IMG submission 133146) | Groundwater sediment microbial communities from an aquifer in East River, Colorado, USA - PLM0_60_b1 | ecosystem: Environmental > Terrestrial > Soil > Riparian zone | place: USA: East River...
ACGAACAGGTGGATTCACCGAGCGAACCTTGCAAAACGTGAAAGACTCCGATGGGACCGTCATCATTTATCCTGGCAAGTTAACCGGCGGGACGGAGCAAACGGTCCAATTTTGCGTTGGGCAACAACGCCCGCATTTGCTCGTCGATGCGTCCAGAGTTTCCGGTGAAGATGCCGCGAGATTGATCGGCGAGTTTGTCCGTAAGCACAAAATTGATGTCCTTAACGTGGCTGGACCGCGTCAAAACGAGTGGGCGGATGGATATGATTATGCCGCGTTCACACTTGAGGCTTTTACGAATTACGAGCAAGACCACGAGTAGGAGCAAGAGAAAAGATTACTCGTAGCGCAACGCCTTCACCGGGTCGAGCCGTGCGGCGAAGTATGCGGGAATCAGCGCGGCAATTGAGCAGATAAAAAATGCGCTGATACAAATGATCGCGACATCTCTTGGGATGACCTCCGCCGGGATTGCCGAAAACTGATAAACTTCGCGCGGAAAGACTTCGATGTGCAACGTCGTAGCCAGCCACTGGCTGAACTCGTTGCGGTAACGAATTAACGTCATCCCGAGGCCTAATCCTGTCAGAGTTCCAAAGAGACCGACGACCGTTCCCTGTCCGAGGAAAACCCAGATGACTTGCGCAATGTTGGCTCCGAGGGCTTTCATAATTCCAATCTCGCGCCGCTTTTGCACTGTTACCGTGATGAGCGTGCTCATGATTCCAAAGGCCGCGACAACCACGATAAAGAACAACAGGAAAAACATTACGCTGCGCTCGAGTCGCACGGCTTCGAAAAATTGGTGGTTCATGTCAATCCAGGTCTGTGCGTATTCTGGCGGTTGGAGAAATTGTTCGATCGCCTGTTTGACTCGCTCGGCGCTGTACGGGTTGTCAGTCCGAACCGTGATGCCGTGCAATCCGTCTTGCAGTCCATATAACTCCTGCCCTACATAGACCGGAACCAGCAGGTACTCGGAATCGTGCAAGTAGTGGCCAGTCTCAAAGATGCCGGTAATAGTCAGTTCTTTCGGCAGGATCACCTCGCGCAATTGGTCGATCGCTTTTTTTTCCTCATCGCCCTTGGCATTCTCCAATTTTTTGATGCCGTCTAGAATCTGTCCAAGGTTGCCCGGCGAATAGACGGTGATTTTATCACCGACGTTCGCCTGCAATTTACGCGCGAGCTCGATTCCGAGTACGGTGGAATCCCCTTCCAGGTTGAGGTTGCCGTATTTGATGAATTTTCGCAGCGGGATGACCTTCTCTTCCTCGACGGGATCGACTCCGCGAATCAGTGGGGCGACCCGCCGAGTTTGAAATTCCACGATGACCGGTCCCTGAATGTAGGGAGCCGTTGCAACTACGCCGGGCGTGTTATCGATTTTCGTTTTGAGTCCTCGCCAGTCGCGCAAAACGTCTTCCGTGCCCACGAGAATGTGCGCATCGAAATCGATCACTTTCTGACGCAGTTCCCGATCGAACCCGGTCATAACAGATATGACGAGAATCAAGACCGTCACGCCGAGCATCACGCCGAGCACTGAAATCAGCGTGATGATCGAAAGAAAGGTACGCTTTGGTTTCAAATACCGCAGCGCCAGGAAAAGACTAAACGGAAGCTTCAATTTGGGATTAGCGTGGCGGCAAACTTGGTTGAATTCAAACGCACGCCTTACTCAGAGAATGCGTATGCTTTCAGTTCTTCCAGCGTGACGAACTCGAGCGCGGAAGCATGCGTTGCTTCAAGATCAACAGGAGCCGCGCGGTTGTGATCCAGTGCGCTTTTCCAGCGTGTCACGCAGACGCACCATTTGTCGCCTGGCTTCAGTCCGGGGAAACCCCATTCCGGATGTGGCGTGACAAGGTCATTTCCATCGAGCACAGAGAAATCGAGAAATTCCCGTGTTACTTTCACGCAGACCGTATGAAGCCCGATATCCTCAGGTCCGGTGCGGCAAAAACCGTCCCGGTAAAATCCGGTGACTGGTTCGCGACAACAACATTTCAGCTCAGTTCCCAGAACATTCGTCGGCATAAAAGGTGTTCCTGTTCAGTAGAGCCTTATGGGGACGGGAAGACAACGCTAAATCGGACAGGCGCGCAAAAGAATCGCGATTGATTTTCGATACAATCGCAGGGGAGCATTAGCTTGACTCTGCGCGCCTCGCGAGCGTACAAGCGTAGGTCACAAACTTCAAAACAAGGGAGGTTTATATGCGAGTTGTTGGTCTGATTGTTTCTGTTCTTTTTCTGACTTCGCGGTTGGGAATTTCAGCCGAGTCCGCCGCGCCCGACTGGTCGATGAACGCGAGTATTATCGAGGCCTGTAGTTGCCCGATGTTTTGTCAGTGCTATTTCAATACGCAACCGGCTGCACATGGCGGGCATGCCGGTCATTCGCATGGCGAAGGCGGCGAGCATTTTTGCAAGTTTAACAACGCCTTCAAAGTCAACCATGGCGGTTACGGTAATACCAAACTCGACGGCGCGAAGTTCTGGGTTGCCGGCGATTTAGGTGGCGATTTCTCGAAAGGCCAAATGGATTGGGCTGCATTGACGTTCGATCCTTCCGTTACACCGGAGCAACGCGAGGGCATCAAGGCCATCCTCGGCCACGTTTATCCGGTCAAATGGAACTCGTTCACCGTTGCTCAGGACGAGAACATGACGTGGGCGGCAACCAGAGATCATGCTGAGGCAAAGTTGGGCGACGGAAAAGCAGGCCAGGTCACTCTCAATAAGTTTCAGGGAATGACAGACGAGCCAATCGTGATAAAGAACCTGAAATATTGGGGTGTGCCGCGTAACGAGGGTTTCCTCATGATGCCGAACGAAGTCGAAGCGTATCGGGCTGGAGAGAAACCATTCGAGTTCAAAGGCACGAATGGTTTCATGATTACGATTGATATCAATTCAAAGGATGTCGTGAAGGAAAACGCTGGCGCCTGACTTCGACCGTTTCCTGTAGCCGGGCATGATCGACTGGAGCGGCCACGCCGGCAGCGTGGGTTTCGTCTTCGCAAGGCGACACGCCTGCCGCTACTAAGAGATCGTCAGTAACTTGTGTCTCGCCGAATCGTTATTGCTTACTGGCTCATTCCAACTGAGCCTGCACGCAGTTATTTCCAGAATATCGTTAACGATCTCGCGGAACAATACGCCGCGCCTGAATTTGAACCGCATATTACGGTTCACGTCGGCATGGACTGTACGGAAACAGTTGACGAAGTGCTTTCCAAAGCCGGACGAACCAGCAAAATTGCTCTCCAAGTCCTCAATGTCAGTAGTTCCTCTGAGTTTATTAAGACTCTTTTTGTACACTTCACTCGGACCACGCAATTGCAGCAGCTTAATCAAAGCATTCGGACAGCAGCGCAAGATTCGTCCGACTACCAACTCAGTCCGCACTTGAGTCTGATGTACAAGCGAACGTCGATTCAGGATCGACGCCTGTTAACGCATTCGATTGAAGTGCCTTTTTTTGAAGTGACATTTGATTCATTGAAAGCTGTCCGATGCGTTTCACCGACACGAAGCCGCGCCGATGTAGAAGGATGGCACGTCGTGGCCGAGAAACCGCTTAATTGATGAACGTCTGACACAGACGGCCTCACAGCTCGACAATGCGGTAAGGTTTGCCGGTTTTGCGAAGGGCCGGCGCAGAGACGTTATAAACGGGAATGCCCGTCGAAGTCTTTCCTTCAAGAATGCCGTTGTGGGCGTGCCCGTGAAACACTGCGTTGACCCGGAATCGATTAATGGGTTCCTCCAACCGGCTGGAACCGAGAAAGGGAAAGATTTCGGGATTTTCACCTTTCAGGGTGGCGCGAATTGGAGAGTAATGTAGCACTACGATTCGGCTGTCCGTCTGCAGTTTCGCCAATGCCTGCTCCAAGCGGACGGCGTGACTAATTGATTCTTGCACGAATTGTTTAATGAGTGGCTCGCCCCATGCGTTCAGCATTCGCCGACCGAAACCGCCTCCGAAACCAGCAATGCCTGCGAAGCCTACTCCCGCGACTTCTGTGGCTTCGCCGTCAAGCACGTTGATTCCGGCATCATCAAGAACCTTGCAAACCAATTCTGCCTGTGCCGATTCGAAGTCGTGATTACCCAGCACCGCGAGCATTGGGATTTTCACGGCAGCGCGAATATCGGCGACGAGTGCTTCGGCTTCCTCAGGGAGTCCATAATCTGTTAGGTCGCCACAAAGCAGTAAGATATCCGCATTGCTTGAAATCTCGGCGAATGCTTCATGCAACGCGCCACGCGAGTGTTTGCCATAATGAAGGTCCGCGGTTGCAGCGATTCGTAGCGCGCGCTTAGCCATTCTTCTTGAGAAACGTAATGGCTGGCGTCAACGGACGCTTTTAGCAAGTCGGTCGCAGTGATGTGTCTATGCACTCAACATCGGCTTTGATTGCGTTATGATGAGTGATGACTGCGAAGAGACGAGCGCCCGGCAAAGACAAAGGTAAAGCCAATCCTCTTCATCGCAGATCGGTGGTCGCGTTGCAGAATGCGGACGTTCAGTTTTTGATCGGCGGCGCTTACGTGGTGGAGGTTTACACGGGCGTCTCGCGACAGACAAAGGACTTCGATCTCTATTTGCGGCCGCAACATGTCGATCCAGCCATCCAAGCGCTCAAGCGCGTCGGATATAAAACGAAAAAAACATTTCCGCATTGGCTCGCCAAAGCCGAACGCGGTCGCGATTGTGTTGATCTGATTTTTCGGGCTGGCAACGGATTATGCGAGGTGGACGACTCATGGTTTGAGCGGGCGCATGGCAGCAACTTTCTTGGCTTGGACGTGAAGCTTTGTGCGCCGGAGGAAATGATTTGGATGAAGGCGTACATCATGGAACGCGAACGGTTCGACGGCGCCGACATTGCGCACATCCTCCAAAGTTGGGCAGACAAACTAGATTGGCCGCATTTGGTTCGCCGTTTTGGCCCTGACTGGCGCGTGTTGCTCAGTCATTTGGTGTTATTCGGTTACATCTATCCTGGCGAGCGCGACAAGATTCCAACTGCGATTATGGATGATCTGATTGCGCGATTGCAAAGCGAAAAGCGCGCTTCCGAAGCCAACCTCGTCTGTAACGGAACGCTACTCTCGCGAAAGCAATATCTCCTGGATGTTCAAGAGCGGGGATTTCGCGATGCGAGATTGCAGAGGCGGGTCAACATGAACGCCAGGGATATTGCGCATTGGACAAGGGCGATTGCCAAAGAGGAAGGCACGCGGAGAATGCAATAGTTGTCAGCGCGTCTGCTTGTCTCACCGGGGCTGCTCAAAAGCGGCGAAACGGGGAGCACCTCGAAGCTGCTACGGCGACGGCGTTGACGCTGGTGTTGGATTCAGCTGGGCTGGAACCGGTGAAACTGCTGGTGACTGAGCCACAGATGCGCTTGAGATTCTCGTTTTTGCTTCATCGAGCACTTTTCTTTCCTCGGGGTAAATTCCGCCATTCGCGGCGGCGATATACTCCTTTGCTGCGTCGATTTGGCCTGCGTCGGCCAGCAGTAAGGCCGTGTAAACTGCTGCGTGCGGGTCGTGTAATTGGTGGTCTGACAATCCTTGAATAATTCCAAGAGCCTCCGCGCTTCGCCCAAGGCGATAAAGAGAGAACGCGTAGGTTACCGCGCAATTAATCTGGTTCGGGGCGCGGCCATGCGCCTCCTTAGCAAGATCATGTGAGCGATCGACATTTGTCTCGAGATTGAGTCCCAGTCGCGCGAGATCCGCCGTAATCGGCGCTTCGTTGGGAGAGCTTTCGTGCAGACGCCGGAGGACGTCATAAAGTTTTCCAGTGTCATTGTCTTCGCGATAGAGCAGGTGAAGCCCGTCGAGTGCCTCGCGTCGCAGGGGCGGATCTTCTGCAACGTGCAGCCACAATTGTTCGGATTCTTTCTCCAGACTCCATTTCGAGGCGAGCCGCGCGAGGACAAGTTCGCGCTCCGGCTGGCCGTTTGCCGAGCGCTCCGCATCGCGCCAAAGCTTGTCGAATTTGTCCGGATTGTTTTCTCGTGATTGACGCGTGGCGAAGGCCTGATAGGCAAGACGCAGGTAATCGGATTCGCCCCACGTTCCCTTTCGAGTCCATCGTTCCAATTGCTTCCAATTCTTCGCGTTTGCATATGCGTTTGCCACAGCAACAACAGTTGGCGGCGAAGTCAGTTTCTTTGCCGGGAGTTTCTCGATCCACCTAACAACTTCTGTGGTGAGTCCATTTTTACTCATCCATTCCATTAGCGAGGCGAGATCGGACGGATTCTTTTCCGCAAAAGGTTTTACTCGTTCCAGTAATGGGCGGAATTTTTTCTCATCGAGCTTCCGATAGAAGTTCAGACAGAGAAGGTAGTCGCCGAAGGTGACCTCTTGCGACATCTGAAGCTGTTGAGCGTAGTCATCCGCCGCCGAGAGGTCATTACGTTCCACAGCATCATTAAGCAACGCGCGCAACGCGCCGGTCCGATACGGGACGAGTTTGCTGAGCCGCTCGAGATTTTCGCGCGCGTTTGCCTTCTTTTGGGCGTCGCTGGAATGGATTTGCAGCGCCGAGAGATTGAACTGGTAGAGGTCGTTCTTCGGTTCTTTTTTTACGGCAGCGGCGAACTGGTCTTCTTGTTCGGCAAAATTACCTTCCGCGCAAGCCAGCCAGCCTGCAACGACATGAAAGGCGGGCCTGTCACGATCATTGGCAGGAATTTGGTCCAACGCTTTTCGCGCAAGATCGAGCTTTCCAAAACGCAGCGCAGCGGAAACAAGATTGAGCTGACTATCCGGATCTTTTGGGCGCAAGCGCGCGATTTGCCCACGCCACGAAATCGCCTCTTCGAGATTTTGTTTCTCTGCTGTTTCAGCCAGCACATAGAGGGCCGGGAGAGAATCGGGATGTTGCGTCAGGAATTCTCGCGCGGTTCGCGTTGCTTCATTAAATCTTCCCTGCTGCAGCATGGAGCCGGCTTGTTGTAACAAGCGGGTTTGGTGCCAGTCCCTATATAGTTTTGAGCCGTATCTGAAAAAAAATGCGCCGAGCAGTATGACAACTGCCAACCCGGCGGCTACAAGGGCAAGGCGAGCTGGCCAAACCTGTCGCTGGATGAAAGACTCCACACCAAAGAGGGTTTGGCGAATTCTTCGATAGCCAGCCTCTTTGGTTCGTTCCGCAAGTTTCATGTCGTTTCTCAGGGGCGCAACGATCCGCTTGTTCCTTTCCATCGCTCTTCATCCCGACTACCGAGGCTAAGAGCGAGTGGCTACCTCCGGTTCCTCAACTACGGGAATTGATTTAACCGAGTCCTCGATCTTTTCCCTCAAACGCCCGCCCCAAACATATCGTCCCAGCAGCACCTTTACGGTGGCCGTAAGCGGTACGGCAAGCAGGGGACCGATTACTCCACCAATGATCAAACCCCAGACAAAAATCGATACGATCACTGTCATCGGATGCAACCCGACGTAATTCCCGACAATTCGTGGAGCGTAGAATATGCCTTCCAGGTTTTGTATAAAGATGAAAATTACTGTCACCCAGATCGGGTGAGCCCAGTCGCCCCATTGGAAAGCTGCAATCAGAACGGCTGGAACCCAGCAGATTATGATCCCGATGTAGGGGATCATGGTAAGTACAACTACCATGGCCCCAATCACCGCCGCAAAATTGAGACCAAAAAGCGTCAGCGTCGCGCCGATAAGTATGCCATCGATCAGACACACCAGCAGTTGGCCGCGAAAATAGGCGGTCACGTACGAATTGATCTGCGATAATACTTCCGCCACTTCATCTCGAAGAGGCGATGCCCGCAGCGGCAAATATTCCCTCCAGTGCCGCTCAATCCGCGATTTCTCATTCAGTAGAAAGAACAGATAAATGGGCACCAGGATCAAACTGAGCAAGAAACCTGTGACGCCAAGAAATCCGCCGATACTTTTCTGAAGAATGTCCCAGAACTTTTCCATCAGCGTCGGAAGCGCCTGCTGCAAGTTGGGCATTTGTTTTTCCACGTACGCCTGAATGCGCTGGCGTTCGGCACTGCTCAGTCTCGGTTGACTCGGCGCGATACTTTCAGCAGCGGGCGGCGTGTCAAAACCTTTTGGAGCGGGAGAAGCTGTCGGTTGCGAGCGAGGAGAAGCAGATGGCCCAGGTCCGATGAGCCAGTTTGTAAAACTTGTCGATGCCGACTTTGCGCGGCCGCCGCCGAGAAACCCGAACGTCTGATCGAATCGATAGATTAGATCTACAACATAGTCGCGGGCTCGTTCGGTATAAGCAGGGACTTGCCTTGCGAAATTTGCGCTTTGTATCGAGATGGTCGGAATTAGCCACGCGGCCAATCCACCGAGGGCGAAAAAGGCGATGGCAAAAAGCAAAGCGACCGCCTTGGTGCGACTGAGCGTTCCTCGAGACATTTTCGCCACCAGCGGGTCCAGCAGATAAGTCAGAATCCCCGCGATGGCCACCGGGATCAGGATCGGTTGGAGGAAACTGATGATATTGGCGCTGGCCCAAATCACCGTGCCGATGATCAGGATGAGAAGAACCACACAAAAGGCCGTGAGCGCCGACCACATCATCTTGCGCTGCCACGGCGTGGGGTAATCGCTCATGTATTAGTTGCTAGAACGCTACGTTACCGGGTTGGATTCGTCTTTGCCGATTGGCCGTTGCCGATTGGCGCCTTGGTCCTTTCGATCTTGTTTGCCAGATTCTTGTTTTTTGGATCTAGCGTCAGCGCTTTTTGCCAGGATTCCAGTGCTTCGGAAATTCGATTCAATTTGAAATAGGCGTCACCAATATGCTCGAAGATGACCGGATCTTCATGGTCCGCGGTTTTCGCCGCACTGAGCAGATTGTTCAAAGACTGGTCGAATTTCCCCTTCCGGAACTCTACCCAACCCAGACTATCGAGGTAGGAAGGATTATTTGGGTCCATTTCGAGCGCGCGCTTAATCATCGTTTCGGCCTCGTCCAGGTTCATGTTATGATCGGCCCACATATAGCCGAGATAATTGCAGGCTTCGGCCGAGTTCGTCGGATCAAGCGCGATAGATTTGCGAAGAAGATCAGCTGCCTTTTCGTACAGACCTGCCTGCTCCGCCGTTGCGCCATAATTAAAATAGAACTTGGCGTTTGGGATGTCATTGTCCTGGTCGAGTTGCGCTTCATGCAATGCCTCCTCAAACGTCGCGACGGCCTGCTGGGTCTGTTTCGCTTCGCTTTGAGCAACGGCCAGATAGTAAACGATTTCCGGTGCACCCAGAAAGCGGCGCCGGGCTTCTGTCAGCAATCTGACCGCACGATCTGCGTCTTTTAAAGGTCCAAGGAACAGTTCCGCCAGATGCAAATATGTGCCTACATGGTTCGGATTAATCAGAAGGCTTTGCTCATAATTTGCGGCTGCTTTCGCAAAGGTCGCTTTTGCTTCGACGACCTTCTTTGCGCGTTGGAGTGATCGGGCTTCATCATCCAGCACCTGCGCCAACAAGTCGTAAGGTTGATACTTTTCGGGATGCTCTTTGATGATTTGCTCAAGCATCTCAACTGCTTTGGTCCGCTGATTCGTCAGGATAAAGCCGGTTGCTAGTTTCTCTCGCGCGTTTGCGTCGTCCGGTTGCAGCTCAAGAACATGCAGATAAAGCGGAATTGCCTCTTTCAATTGCTGCGAGGCCGCATAATAATCGGCGACATCCTTCAGGATTGCGGGGTCATCCCTAGCGTGTTCGGCCGCTTTTTTGAAAATATCGTTCGTCTTTTTCAGCTCGTCGGGTTTCGGCTGTGAATCGGACTTGAAAAGGAGCGCCACGTAAAGTTTGCCGAGCCGCATCCAAAAGTTGGCGTCGTCGCTACGAACCTTTGTGGCGCGATCCAGAACTTCGAGCGCCTTTTTCTCTTGTCCGGCCGCAACTTCGATTTCCACCAGACGCTGGTAGCCTTCAATGTCCGCTGGATTCAAGGTGATGGCCCGATTGGCATAGTCGATAGCCTGATCGGTTTTCTTGAGATACTTCGCATAAATGAATGCGAGCTGTTGATACGGACCGGCATCCTTCGGGTTTGCCTTGATTGCATCTTTCAACACGTCAATCGCTTGTGGAAAATCCTCCTGGTCTATCAACAGGCCAGCGACGCGCGAGGCGAGTTGCGATTCGCCGGGATCGACATTCAGCACTTTGCGATACGCCTCCAGCGCGCGATCTGTCTCGCCATTTTCTTCGAGTGACATTCCTTCGACAAAATGCGTTAGTGCATCCGCCTTGTGAGCGCCTTCCGAACGTAGTGATAGATCGGCAGCCGGTTTGGAGCTGAGCGAATCATCCTGGCGACCGGCCTTTTTTATTGTCGCTGATGAAGACCCAGTTCTTGACGCTGAACTTTTCGCCGTTCGGTTGGCCGCCGCGCTCGTCGCCACCAGAAACACCAGCGCCAAAAAAAGACAACGGCGCAGCAAAATGCCGCGGTGCTTTTTCCGTTGACTCACGCTCTAATGTTAGTCTTCGGCCTAACCTCCGCAAACCAGCCCTTGAAGCTTTTGAGGCTATGGCCTGCACGCAGTCTTTATTTGAGTTGGGAGTTAGACGTCCGGTGTTGGACGTTGGGGGTTTCCAAACTCTTGCGCTAGCCGCGCTACGCCTTATATCGGAGGCGCTTCTTGTGCCGATTCGCCTTCATGCGTTTGCGGCGCTTATGCTTGGCAATTTTCGCCTTGCGTCTTTTTTTGAGAGAGCCCATTCAGATTTTCAAATTCGCGAGCTCCGACTCAACCATCAGATGCGCTGCAATGCAAATTAGTTCTCGGTGCGATCCTTCCTTAATATCGATTCTCGCTTTGCCTTAAACTCGCTCTCGGGTCTCCACTCGGGAAACTTGTCGCCGTTGGCGACCTGGTAACCGACTTCGAATAGAAGCTGAATATCCTGCACTGCTCCGGAGAGGTCCCAGTTCGGATCAACTTCGTCCGACACCTGATGGTAATGGTGTGCGGTATAATCGTCTTTCTTTTGCTGACCGAATTGCGGCGGTTTCCCGATGAAATTTGTGCCGCCGCCGGTGTAAAGCGAAGGCACGCCGCGCTTGGAAAATTCAAAATGATCGGCGCGATAGAAACCGCCTTTTTCCGGCTGACTATTCGGTTTCATTTCTCGTCCGTTGCCTTTGGCGGCTGCAGCTAACAAGTCGTCGAGGGTCGAATTGTTGTTACTTAGGTCCTCGATGTCGCGCGTTTTTCCCCACGGGTTCACCGTGTCGATGTTGATGTCGGCCAGCGTTTTTTCCAGGGGATAAAGCGGATGCAGCGCGTAGAATTTCGCGCCGAGCAATCCTGCTTCTTCAGCGGTGGTGGCCATGAATAAGAGCGACCGTTTCGGCGGCGGATTCAATTTTGTGAACGCGGCCGCGAGCTCGATGACCGATGCCACGCCAGACGCGTTATCGATAGCCCCGTTGGAAATCTGATCGCCCCGCAATTCTGAATGGCGCCCGAGATGATCCCAGTGCGCGGTATAAATCACATATTCGTCTCGCAACTTCGGATCGCTTCCCTCGAGTTTCCCGATCACGTTATGCGATTTGAATGAGCGTAGTTGTTGTTTGATGTCGATATTGGCTTTTGCTTTCAACGTCACGGGCCGGAATTCTTTGGTGATCGCTGATTTCTTCAGGGCATCGTAATCCTGGCCACAGTCGGCCAGCAATTTCTTCGCAGCGTCGAGAGCGATCCAAGACCGTGCTCCCACTGCGTCCATGTTTTTATTTGGAGAATCAATCTCGTAGTTTTCCTTGCCCCAACTCGTTCTTACCACCGAATACGGGTAACCGGCCGACTCGGTCTGGTGGATGATTACAGCGGCCGCGGCTCCTTTTTTTGCAGCGATCTCGTATTTGTAAGTCCACCTGCCGTAATAGGTCATCGCTTTCCCTTTAAACATCTTCTCATCGAGTTTCGATGAATCTTTCGGATCGGGAATCGGCGGATCACCGATCAGCATCAACAGCGTTTTGCCGTGAACATCGACATTCTTGTAGTCGTCCCATCCGTATTCCGGCGCGACGACGCCGTATCCGACGAAAACCACATTCGAATTGTCGATTTTGATCTCTGATTGGAGACGCGCTGAAGACGCGACGAAATCGTCGGGATACTTGAGGTCGATGGTCTTATCGCCAGTTATGAACGACATTGCGGGTTCGCTCCTGATCCCGGCGAGAGGAACTTCCTGCGTGTACGTCCCATCTGGATTTCCCGGCTTCAATCCGATTTGTTTGAATTGATCGGTGATGTACTTGACCGACAGTTCTTCGCCCTTTGTCCCCGGTGCGCGCCCTTCGAATTCGTCCGACGCCAGAACCTTAATGTGGGCGAGCATGCCGTCCGGGGTAATCGCTTCCAACGCCGGCTCCAAATGCAATGCTAGTTCATCGGCGGTGACGAGCGACGTCCCAGCAGAAAGAAGCATTGCAAGACAGCAGCGTACGATTTTCACGACATACGAAGACGTTGTAGCGGTGTTTGTGTCAAACGCCGACCTTTGATAATCGCTTCAACAAGCGGCTCGCGCACAAGCACCTCTACAGCTATTTGCTTGTCTGCGACGATTCTACAGACGCTTGGTTTTTCGCTTGTGTAACGATACCAATTTTTTTCAGGAACGGTTGAACGGATTGTTTGCGGCCGAGGAATTTTTCGATCGAAATATTGGCGTCACGCGAATCGCCTGGCTCATAGATTTCGTGGCGTAATTTCATGCCGGCTTGTTTGTCGAGGTAGCCATCCTTCGATTTTTCGAACACTGTTGCCATATCTACAGCGATGGCGTCGGCCCATGCATAGCCGTAATAACCGGCATCGTAGCCATTCAGGTGGCCGAAATAAGAAACGAAGGTAGTGCTTGGGTCGATTGGGAGAAAAACTTTTTCCAGGATGGGATTTGAAACACCTACGCTATCGTAGGGCATGTCCTCGGCGTGCTGGTTATGCAACGCGAGGTCGAGCGAAGCGAACGCGAACTGGCGCCGATAAAGAACACCGGCGTTCGCCAGTTTCGCATCATTCATCTTCTTAATTATTTCGGCCGGAATCTTCTTCGATGGATCACGGTAATCGGCGGCGAATGTGTCGAGCACTTTCTTGTCCCAGACCCAGTTCTGGAGCATTTGCGATGGCGCCTCTACAAAATCCCCCGGCACATGCGTGCCGGCGAAACGACCGTACTTCGCGCGCGTGACAATTGAATGCAGAGCGTGACCAAATTCGTGGAACAGAGTTTCAACCTCCTGGTGGGTCATCAAAGACGGCTTGTCCGCTGTCGGAGGCGAAAAATTACAAAGCAAAGCGACAGTTGGTCGCTGGTATTTTCCATCCGGCAACAGTTTGCCGCTGATGATTTCGAATTGGGCAAAGTGATTGAATTTTCCTTCGCGCGGAAACATATCGAGGTAAAACATCCCAAGCGGTTCGCCCGTGGAAGCATCGGTCACCATATAAAGCTGGAGATCGTCGATCCATTTGTAAGGCGCGGCGATCTTTTCGAACTTCAGACCGAAGATGCTCTGATAAATATTGAACATGCCATCGAGTACCCTTTGGAACGGGAAAAATGCGCGCAATGCTTCCTTGTCGACGGCGTACTTTTGTTTGTCCCGCTGGTTGGCATAATAGCGCCAGTCCCAAACCTCGATTTTGGCGTTGGGATCGTTCGTTTCAGCGGCTTTTAGTTTTTGTAATTCCGCTACTTCGCTCTCAAACTTGGGCTGAATGCCGGTGACCAGATCGCTGATGTATTTCTGGGCGTTCGCGCCAGTCCTGGCCATTTTGATTTCCGTCTGATAGTCATCCCACGATTTGTAGCCCAGTCGCAGTGCAATCTTGTTCCGAAGCGCGAGCATCTGGTTGAGAACAGGGACGTTTACCTCCTTGGCGAGTGTCTCGCGAATGACGTAAAGTTGTTTGCGCGTTGCTTCGCTCTTAGCATTCTCCTCGACGATATTAAATTGCCACGTGACATTTGCCATCACGGTGTAGGCATCGTCTCCTGTCCTGACGCCAGGCGAAGCGAAGAAGCTTTCGGGCAGTCCATTCAAATCGGCCTTCGTGAAGATCACCGGCGCGTTCGCCTTCACAATGTTTGTGTCGAAGTCAGTCTCGAGTTTGGACAACTCTTTTCGCAACTGCTCAACCTCTTTGCGCTGATCGGGCGGAAGATCTAGTCCGGCTCGCCGATAATCGCGCAACGTTTCATTCAGCAGTTTTTCATCCTCACCCGAAAGCTTCGGGTGTGTGTCGGCGAAAGCCTTGATTGCCTTGTAAACGTCCTCCCGGTAATCGATGCCCACCGCCCAGCCTTGAAAGGACTTTACTGCGTTTTCGGCAGCAGCGCGCATTTCTGGATTCGTGTTTGTCTCTTTAATGAGTGTGGCCCTGTTCGCTGCCAGCGCTGCCTCGTACGTGAGATCATCGAGCGCGACGACAGTGCTTTTAAACGTGACTTTTTTCAGATCCTGGGAACCGGTTTGATCCAGTGCCTTGTTCGCCTTTGCGATGGCGTCGTTCATCATCGCCTCCACCGCTTTCGGCGTTTGCTCCCAATCGGGAATCGTCAAAACAGCATTGGCCTTCGCGGCCGCAGCTCGAAAGTCATCGACAGTTTTTGGTTCAGCAGCCGGAAGGCTATGACTTGAAGCGACGAAAACGAGTGACAGGAAAAGAAGCAAGGATTTCATGAACGTTGAGTGTCGGCGAACATCCGTGGGCGTGCGTAAAAGGCAAGCTTGATTAACCGTCCTGTATTGCGTTTTAAGCACCGACACGCTAGGGAACGTGCGCAACGATGATCCAGAAATTTTTCGTCGCTTTCATTCCGGTTTTTGTCGCCATCGATCCAATCGGACTCGTCGCGATATTCATGGGGCTCGCGTCTAGTGCTTCGCCAGAACAGCGCAAACACCAGGCGGCTCTTGGACTTTTCACAGCGTTCTGCGTGGCGATCGGATTTGTTTTTCTTGGTCAAATCATTTTCGATGCGCTTGGAATTACCGATGCAGACTTTCAAGTCGCCGGCGGTCTTATTCTGCTCGCCTTGGCGGGGCGCGAATTGCTCAATGTTGGGCCGTCCAGCCACGGAGGCAGCGATGAATTCGGAATTGTGCCGCTTGGGATGCCGTTGATCGCCGGGCCGGCGTTGCTCACCGCCCTGCTCGTTCTGGTCGACACGGTGGGCATAGTGTTCACGCTCGCCTCGCTGGTAGTCAATCTGGGCTTGGTCGCACTGGCGTTCTGGAATGCCGATCGGTTCGCGCGTTGGATGGGTATGCAAGGATTACGCGGCATATCGAAAATTGTCGCGCTCCTCCTCGCCGCGATTGCCGTCAGTCTCATCCGTCGCGGCTGGACCACGCCGGCGTGATTAACTGTAAGGACAAGCTAGGCTTTAAACAAAACTCTTAGCGCCGGCATTTCGCCGGTTTCCATCACTTCGAATGTGATTCGAAGTTAAAAAAGTGTTTCTACACGTGAGCCGCTGGCAATGTGCCGGCGCGTTGAGGGCCAGAATTCTTTAAGTTCTGCGCTCTTGTCGCCAGCCGCATATCGTCGGTTTAGCTCAACCTCGATTGCCTTGATCTCATCCTGCTGTGGAAGCGCCATTCCCGAATAGATGTAAGCGGGCACTTCGTTTCGATTCCTGGTGAAGGGAACCTGGGCGTAGAGATCTAAGCGGCGCTTTTGCAACTGCTCCGTGGTCCAGCTCTTGTAAACTGGATTTGGATACCCCCACGCGTCCGCGCTCCGCGCGTAGCGGTCGTAAGTATAACCGCCCGTTACCGCAGGACCGGGCGATGATGCTGGCTGCTGCGCGCAACCGATGAGGCCAACAGCAAATACTGCTAACAATAATCGTTTCATACTCTTTACCTTGTTTAGAGTTTCACTTGCCACCATTTAACCATGGAAACCCCTCGCAGTCGCATGTTTATTTTGCTTTTCCGCCTTTGGAAGTCTGGTGTAAAGTCCCCGTAAATCCGAACATCAGCTTCAAGCCGATTCAGACTAACACAGACTGAGAAAGGTGTCGGGTCATTGACACACCGTCGCCTATTGTTACTATCCTCGCTTCAATGAGATTTCCTTTACCGCTTACAGCGAAAATCGCGGCCTACGTAATTGGGCATAAGTTGCGTGGCACGAAGAAATTCGCCACGGTGCTTCAGCTTGAACCGCTGCACACGTGTAACCTCACATGCACAGGTTGTGGGCGGATTCGAGAATACTCCACGTCGCTCAAGGATATGATGAGCTTGGAGGATTGTCTTGGGGCGGCAAACGAATGCAACGCGCCGATGATTTCCATCTGCGGCGGCGAACCGCTTATCTATCCGCATATCGAGGCGCTGGTTGACGGATTGCTCGCGCAACGACGGATTGTTTACATTTGCACCAACGCCATGTTTATGCGCAAAAAGATGCGTGAGTGGATGGCCTCGCAGGTGTCGATACGGCCGGATTTTGTCGAAGAAAAAACCAGTGCGTTGCTCGAGGCGGGACTCCTGAGCGAAAAAGATGCGACCGAAATTCGCAAGGGGCCAAAAGATCCGGCAAAGCCAACTATCGGTCCGACCAAATGGATGTACTGGAACGTGCATCTCGATGGCCTGGAGCGAACGCACGACCTGATTGTGGAGCGCGAAGGCGTCTTCAAGGAATGCATTCTCGCAATCAAAATGGCGAAGTTGCTCGGCTATCAAGTGGCGACGAACGCAACGATCTACAAGGAAACCGACATGCAAGAGATCGAACAGATGTTCGATTATCTTTCCGATCTTGGCGTAGATGGTCACACCATCACCCCGGGATACGATTACGACGCCGCCAAGAAAGACATGATCAAACGCCTCAACCTGCGTCCGGAAAACTTCTTTCTTACCCGCGCAATGACGGTCGAGAAGTTCCAAAAAGTCGAGGAGTGGATGAATCGTTATACTTTTTTGGGGACGCCGGTCTACTTCGAGTTTCTTGCCGGCAAGCGCGATCTAACGTGTTCAGCATGGGCAATTCCGACAAGGAATATCCGCGGCTGGAAAGGCCCATGCTATTTAATGACTGACGGGCACCACTCGAGCTACGCAGAGTTACTGGAAAAGACCGAATGGGAACAGTATGGCGTCGTCAACGGCGTGGCGCGCGATAGCCGATGCGAGAACTGCATGGTGCATTGCGGTTATGAGCCGACAGCGACGTTGGGGCTGCAGGCCCAACGAGGAGACACGTGGAAAACGATCAAGTTCAATTTCGGTCCGAAACCGAAACCTTCTCGCCGTGGCAGCGAGGTCCTCGCCTTCAATGGCGTGAGCTCCGGTAACGGACACCTGACCGGGAAAAGCGCAGAAGCCACAGCCAAAGCTTCGTAAAGGTCGGATCTGCATGCCGGAATCGAAGAACCTCATTGCGTTGCCGAGCGCGCGACCAGAGATATCGGAATTTTATTCGGCTAACGACGAAGAAATCGCGAGTGCAATCACACGCGCGCAAGAGAACCTGTTGCGTCAGCAAAAGCCGGATGGCCATTGGTGTGGCGAACTGATCGTCGATAGCACCCTCTGCTCGGATTACATCCTTTTCATGCATTGGTGCGGCGAAGTGGAAGCGCAATTGCAGCGGCGCTGCGTGCGTCACATTCTCAAACGCCAACTGCCGGACGGAGGCTGGAGCATTTATCATGGCGGTCCGAGCGAGATTAATGCGTCGGCCAAAGCATATTTTGCATTGAAGCTCGCCGGCTGTTCGGTGGACGCGCCGTTTATGCAGGAGGCGCGCGCGAATATCATTCGTCGCGGCGGCATTCCGCAGATGAACACGTTCAGCAAGCTTTACCTTGCGTTGCTGGGTCAGTTTCCGTGGAAATATCTGCCGGCGATCCCTGTGGAAATGGTGCTGCTCCCGGGCTGGGCGCCGTTTCACATTTGTAAAATGTCGTCGTGGAGCCGCGCGATGCTCATACCGCTGGCGATTATTAACCATTTCAAACCGACTCGAGTTTTGCCTGGCGAAAAGCAATTGCACGAACTCTATCCGCTCGGCACCGAGCAAAGCGATTTGCGGTTGCCCCGCAGTGAGCCCTTTTGGACCTGGCGCAATTTCTTTCTTCGGCTCGATGACGTTTTTAAATTCCTGAGCCCCCTTCGAATTCGCCCGCTGCGACGGCGCGCCCTTGAAGAAGCAGAGCGCTGGATGCTGGAGCGGATCGGAAAGGGCAGCGATGGGCTCGCGGCAGTGTTTCCCGCAATGCTGAACTCTTTGATCGCGCTGCGCGCTCTAGGTTATTCGAAAACAAATCCGGTTTACGCCAAAGCGGAACAGGATTTCGCCGGGCTGTTTGTTGACGATCCCGAAGATTTCCGGATTCAGCCTTGTCTCTCGCCGATCTGGGACACTGCAATCAATATTATCTCGCTGGTGGAATCCGGTGTTGCCCCAGACGATCCGAACCTGCAAAAGGCGGCCGAATGGCTCGTCAACAAAGAAGTGCGCATCCGTGGCGATTGGTCGGTAAACAATTCGTATCCACAAGCCAGCGGATGGGCATTCGAATACAACAACATTTATTATCCCGACACTGACGATACCGCGATGGTGTTGATGGCACTGCGACTAATTCAGCCGAAGGATCGCGAAGCGCTCAATGAGGTCTTTCAGCGCGCACTGGATTGGCAGCTCAGCTTCCAATGCCGCGATGGCGGTTGGGCCGCGTTTGACAAGAACGTGACCACGCCGTGGCTGGAAGACATGCCCTTTGCCGATCACAATGCGATTCTCGATCCAACCTGCAGTGATCTTACCGCGCGCACGCTTGAAATGCTTGGTTACATTGGATTCGATCCCAAGACCCGATCTGTTCGCGACGCCATGCAGTATTTGATCGACACTCAGGACGAGGATGGCTCTTGGTATGGACGCTGGGGCGTCAATTACATCTACGGCACGTGGCAGGTCCTGCGAGGCTTGCGCGCGATTGGCCAGGACATGACGCAGGACTGGATATTGCGAGGCCGCGATTGGCTTGAGAGTTGCCAAAACAACGACGGCGGCTGGGGTGAGACTTGCGGTACTTACGAAAATCCTTCAACCAAAGGCATCGGCGAAAGCACGGCGTCGCAAACAGCATGGGCGATCATGGGCATCTGTGCGTGCGGCGATCTCGATCGACCGAGTATCCAGCGAGGTTTGCGTTTCCTGCTCAGTTCGCAAAAGCCCGATGGGTCATGGGATGAGGAGCAAATCACGGGGACCGGTTTTCCACGCGTGTTCTATTTGAAGTACGACATGTATCGTCAGAATTTCCCGCTGCTCGCTCTCGCGACTTATGTCAATTATCGCAGCGGCCTGGAGCATCGTCCGAGTTTTTATCGCTGCGATGCAGGTCAGGCTTCGGACAGAACAACGCGATGATCGAGGTGGAGCGCGTCGATTTCGTCCGCATTCCCGTGACGGATATCGAGAAGGCGAAGCGCTTCTACGGCGAGGTCCTTGGGCTCGAGCAGAAACTCAACTCGCCGGGCGACGACTGGATTGAATTCGAGACCGGCAATGTCACGCTCGCCGTCATGACGCCACACACGCACGGCTACGAGTTCGCACCGCTGCCGCCGGGAACCATCGCGCTCCGCGTACCCGATGTCGCCGCTGCCAAAGCGAAGCTTGAGGCGGTCGGCGTCCAGGTTAACGAGATGTGGGACTCGGGCGTCTGCTACGGCGCGGGATTCCGCGTTCCTGACGGCAGCTCCATTCTCCTCCATCGCCGCTATGGCCGCGGAAAAATAAAACCTGTCGCGCGGCGTAATTCGATCTAACTGTAAAGATTATGGCTTACGAATTACCAAAATTACCTTACTCGTACGATGCTTTGGAACCGCATATTGATGCGAAGACGATGGAAATCCATTACACCAAGCATCACCAGACTTACGTCAACAATCTGAACAACGCGGTCAAAGGCAAAGCTGATCTGGAAAAAAAATCGGTCGAGGATTTGATCAGTGATCTTAAAGCGGTGCCGGAAGACATTCGCACCGTGGTACGGAACAATGGCGGCGGGCATGCGAATCATTCGTTCTTTTGGACAATCATGGGACCGAATGCCGGCGGCGAACCGAAAGGCAAACTCGCCGATGACATCAAATCAACATTCGGGAGCTTCGACGATTTTAAAGAGAAATTCGCTGCCGCTGGTGCGGGACGTTTTGGCAGCGGGTGGGCGTGGCTAATCAAAAATAAGAACGGGAAACTCGAGGTGATTTCGACGCCAAACCAAGACAGCCCTCTAATGGACGGCAACACGCCGCTTCTGGGCGTCGATGTTTGGGAGCACGCTTATTATCTCAAGTATCAAAACCGCCGGCCCGATTACATCAAAGCCTGGTGGAACGTGGTAAACTGGGACGCAGTCTCGAAGAATTACTGATTAGCGCTGGCGAGTTCTGCTGTAGCGGCGGTCCATGACCGCCGCTAAACTTGTACGCGTTCGGCGGTCACAGTCCGCCGCTACAGTGAATGGCTTATCTAAACGAAAACTATCTTAAACTTCAGGCAGGCTATCTCTTCCCAGAAGTTGCTCGGCGGGTGCGCGAATTTTGTGAAGCCGATCCTGAGGCGGCCAAGCGACTGATCCGCTGCGGAATCGGGGACGTCACCGAGCCGCTCCCGCGTGCGGCAATCGATGCGATGAAACGAGCTATCGAAGAGCTCGCGTATCGCGAGACCTTTCGCGGCTATGGCCCCGAGCATGGCTACGAATTTTTAAGATCGGCAATCGCTCAGCATGATTATCGCGACCGCAACATCGACATTGCTGACGACGAAATTTTTGTCTCTGACGGGTCAAAATGCGATTGCGGTTACGTCCTCGACATTCTCGGGGATCAAAACAAAGTCGCCGTCCCCGATCCGGTATATCCGGTTTACGTCGATACGAACGTGATGACTGGCCGCAGTGGCCCGGCGAGACAAGATGGCAGCTACGAAGGAATTCTTTATTTGCCGTGCACAGCTGAAAACGGATTCGTTCCCGACCCGCCGGCAGAACATGCCGATCTTATCTATCTTTGTTTTCCCAATAACCCAACCGGGGCCGTTGCATCACGTGAACAGCTTTCGCGGTGGGTCGATTACGCGCGCGAGCACGAAGCCCTACTTCTGTTCGATGCAGCGTATGAAGCGTACATTTCCGATCCAGATGTACCACATTCGATTTTCGAAATTCCAGGCGCGCGCGAATGCGCGATTGAATTGCGCAGTTTTTCCAAGAATGGCGGGTTCACGGGCGTGCGTTGTGGGTTTACAGTCATGCCGAAATCGGTACTCGCGCGGACCGAGAACGGCCGCCGGCTTCCGCTTCATCCGCTGTGGCAGCGGCGTTGGAGCACCAAATCGAACAGCGTGAGTTATCCGGTGCAACGCGGCGCCGAAGCACTCTATTCCCCGGAAGGCCGTAAGGAAATCCGCGTGCTTATTAAACATTACATGGGCAACGCAAAGACTCTTCGGAGCGCCGCGGTGGGCGTCGGTCTTGAGGTTTTCGGCGGCATCAACGCGCCATATATCTGGGTGAAAACACCGAATGGCCTAACGAGCTGGCAAATGTTCGATCGAATGCTGCGGGAGTTGAACGTCGTCATCACACCCGGCGCCGGCTTTGGCGCACAAGGCGAAGGTTACGTTCGCATTTCCGCATTCAACAGCCGGGAGAACGCGGAGGAAGTAGCACAGCGGTTACAGAAGTTGTAGTCGCCCTGGCTCAAGGCGAGGCTGGCGCTCGTAAAGATAAACGAATCGTCTCTTGTCGATAATAGGTACCTGCGTAGAGTGGCGCTAAATTTTGCAAAGACGAAGGATTGGAGAGTGTCGGATCGAACGCAAAATTTACCACAACTGTATCGCTTTTGTTTCTTGATGCTGGGCGACCTGCGCAAGGCACAGGAAGTCTTTAACACGACGTTGCGCGAAGCGGCTGTCCGCGCTGCACAAGGGGAACTACCCAAGGAATCCTTTTGGCTTTTTCGTGAGGCGCGCTGGCGCTGTTTGGAAGCAAGCAAGATGGACCTCCAACCGGAATCGCTCCAAATCGACGAGCACGACATCGCTCCACAGGCCGCATCTCAGATCAAGCAGCTCGAGCCCGCGCAACTGGCAATTTGGATTTCCGCCGCCCCCGATCCTCAGCGGACGGCGCTGGCGCTTTTTTATCTCGACGAGTTCAATTACCTTGAAATTCTCGACATCGCCGAGCTGAAGTTGAGCACCCTGTCGCGATGCCTGGCGCAGGGGCGGCGACAGTTGCAGGCTTGGCTGGACGCCAAGCACTCCGGAGCACCCAAGGAATGAGGACCCTGCGACTATTACGTCGACGCCGCGCTCTTTTGAATTGTGCGCCGATAAGCCACGACCATTTGGCTGACCGTCCCATGCGAGCCGCGGTATCCCGTGAAAACGGCTCCGATGAATTTGTTAATCAACAGAACTTTGATCGAGCCGTGGCGGAACTGATTCGTCTGGTCCCGATACCGCCTGAGTCCGCCGAATGGTTCTTGGATAAGGAGGCAATTCGTCCTCCGAGGTGGACATGGAGAAAGATCGTGCTCAATCCCGCGGTCCTCGCGATTAGCATTGCGCTCGTAGTGATCGCCGGGGTATTCGCGTTCCACCTGCTTGGTCAGCTAAATGATTTCCCGGGATCGGCGACAGCGCGAAAATTACTAACAGTAGCGGGCTCCACTCGCTCGGTCATGCTTGATCCAGTGAGCGCCGAAGCGGGGACATTAAGCGATTTGTTTTTTATGAAGCACGGGCTGGAACATTACGATGTTCCAGACGAATTCGCCGATTTTGAGACAATCGGCTGCCGTGTTTTTGACGACGACGAGTCGCAGCGCATCGCCCAAATTTGGGTGGCCGAAAAGCATATGCAGTTTTTTCTTTTCCCGGCAGAGAGAGACACCAAGACCGGAGCTGTGTTGACTTTTCCGGGTTGGCGTTATGTCCATCAAGAAGGCTGGGTCGGTGCAGTCAAGCAACAAAACGGCGTTTGTTTTATGGCTGTGCTAAAGGGGCGTGAGAAGGACCTGGAGCCGTATCTTTCCGGGCCAAAGCAGTAATGTGTCTCTGTTGTCCTTTGTCGTTCTCCGGCATTGTCAATTGACAGAGAAAACGTCTGAGCATGAGAAAGAGGAACAAACGGAGATCAGGAACCTGCTCGCGTTGACAGCACAAGTCATGCGATTGACCTTTGTCGCCGCCGATTTCGCCAGGGTAGCTCAGTGGTAGAGCAGGGGACTCATAAGCCCTTGGTCGGGAGTTCGACTCTCCCCCCTGGCATTCCCATTTGCAGATCGATCGACCTTCTGGCACAAGCCTGCGGTAATGAACGACGAGAGTTTTCTCCAAAAGCTTTTCGCCTCTGGAAACTCTTATTGGCTGACTCGCTTCGTCATTTTGCGGCTGCTCGGTTTTATTTATGCAGTTGCTTTTTTAGTCGCGGCGCAACAGTTGGTACCGCTGATAGGCGCGCATGGGTTAACGCCGGCTAATCATTTTCTCGAGAGCGTCCAAACACAGCTTGGTTCGCGTACTGCCGGTTTACTACGAGTGCCAACGCTCTTTTGGTTCGGAATTTCTGACAATACATTGTCGATCTTTTCCTGGATCGGTTTCGGCTTGTCGCTGGTCGTTCTTGGAGGCTACGCCAATGCGATTCTGCTTGGTGTCCTTTGGGCGATATACATGTCGATCGTGCGCGTTGGACAGATCTGGTACGGTTATGGCTGGGAGATTCAGCTGCTCGAGACCGGCTTTTTGTCGATCTTTCTTTGCCCGCTGGTCGATGGACGGCCGTTTCCCAGGTGCAGGCCGCCAATTCTCGTTATCTGGCTTTTTCGATGGCTTGGCTTCCGCATCATGATTGGTGCGGGCCTGATCAAACTCCGCGGCGACTCATGCTGGCGGGATCTTACCTGTCTTTATTATCATTACGAAACACAACCGATCCCGAGTCCCGTTAGTCGCTATCTTCACTTTGCGCCGCTCTGGTTCCAAAAATTCGGGACGGGATGGAACCATTTTGTCGAACTGGTCGCGCCTTGGTTTTCATTTGGTCCACGACACGTGCGGCATGTTGCAGGTATTTTGCTGATCACGTTTCAAATTTTTCTCATCATTAGCGGCAACCTTTCGTTCCTCAATTATCTGACAATCATTCCGTTTCTGGCGTGCTTTGACGATACCTTCCTGCGCCATTTTCTACCGAGGACGCTTGTTAAGCGTGCCGAACGCGCCGCGCAGGAATCGGAGCCGTCGCGCATCAACAACATGATCGCGATCGCGTTGTCGATAGTTGTTGTCTATCTAAGCGTCGCGCCGGTGCTCAATCTTGTTTCTGGACGACAACTAATGAATTATTCCTACGACCCGCTCGATCTTGTAAATACATATGGAGCGTTCGGTACAGTCGGGCGAGAACGCGACGAAATCATTTTTGAAGGCACCGAAGAACCAGTCATTACTGGCGATACGAAGTGGAAGGAATACGAATTCAAAGCCAAGCCGGGTGATCCAAACCGGCGGCCGCCGTTCGTCGCGCCCTATCAGCCGCGGATTGACTGGCAAATCTGGTTTGCTGCTATGGCTTCGCCTGGCGAATACCCCTGGACATTGCATTTTGTTTGGAAACTTCTGCATAGCGATCCCGGCACCTTGTCACTTCTGGCAAACAATCCGTTCCCGGACGCGCCCCCTCATTACATCCGGGCGCGACTCTATCGTTATCGATTCGCTCCAATCGGCGAGAAAGCATGGTGGAAACGCGAACCAGTTGGCGAATGGTTACCCGCACTCTCGACAGACAGTCCCGAATTTCGCCGTCTACTCGAAAGGATGGATTGGGCGGATTGAAAGGATTGAAACCTCAACAGTGACGAATTTCGTTTCAACTAATAGAATACATGTGGAAGCCTGTCCGGGTCGTCAGCGCAAATTTTCTGGAGCGGATCGGTGAGCCAGAATCTCGCTTCCATTCTGATTACCTGGCGTATCGAAATGGCGACGTTCCGCAGGCTGAGTTGATCACGCGGTTGCCGCATGTCGCCATGATCGGCGACAGCGTTTGTACGGGAGTTTATGTCTCTTCTCCCTGGAGTACGTTTTGGCGCGTGCGCAACTGCTGCGGGAATAGCTGGTTTCTCGACACTAACCCGGCGCCTTTGGGCATTCGGAGCGTCTCCAAGAGGCTGGAGGAGCTCACTGCATTTGTTGCCATTGAATGCGCGGGCATCGGTGCGCTCGTCGATCACGAAAGCGAACGCCAGAATTTCCTCCGAAGAATTCTTCGGACGCGCAATTTCTCCGGGCAAATTGGAGACTTGCTGG
>Ga0184619_10000114_pt1 | contig 25391 bp, 21 predicted proteins | sample PLM0_60_b1_FD_133146 | JGI IMG/M metagenome (GOLD analysis project Ga0184619, IMG submission 133146) | Groundwater sediment microbial communities from an aquifer in East River, Colorado, USA - PLM0_60_b1 | ecosystem: Environmental > Terrestrial > Soil > Riparian zone | place: USA: East River...
TCGAAAGGGGGGGACGGTTGATCGGGTGGTACCTCTATTACCTCCGAGCGGGCGGGGTGAGTGAAGTGGTTCAGATTGCAGCCCGCGACGGCTCGTTCGGGCGCGTGTTGCAGCGACTCTTGGCCGATGCCTGGCGACAGGGTGCAGCCGCAGTGCGGGGACGCCTCGATCCGCGCCACGTCCAGGAGTTTTCGGATCGACACTGCTGGTTCCGACGCGAGGGTACATGGACCCTGGTCCACTCGCGCCACCCCGACCTCGCCGCCGCCATCCATCAAGGCAACGCCTATCTCAGTCGTCTCGAGGGCGAATGGTGGCTGCGCTTCCAGGGCGGATGAGGCAAGTGGATCAAGTCCGGACAATATTTCGCGTCATCGAGCCTTACTACGATCATGCAAGTGCCCTGCCAGGGGCACGGCTTGGCAGACCGGTGCCTTCAGCTATGGATCCAAGACGAACGATGCAGGGCCCTAGGACTACGGCGCCGCACGGGTTGCGTCAGCCGGGCTCCACGAACACCAAGCACGGGACCTCTGTCGTCGTGGCGCGCGACCCGCAGGCGCTGTCGGCCTTCGTCCCGGCCTGGGAGGAGCTGGCGGCAGCCGCGCTTGAACCCAACGTCTTCTACGAGCATTGGATGCTGCTGCCGGCGCTGAAAGCATTCGGGGCTGGCAACATCAGCGTCGTTCTAGTGCTGATCCATGACCCTCGCAACCCGGGTGCCCCGGCAAAGCTGGGCGGCTTGTTTCCGCTGGAACGGATCGTGCGCTTTGGAAAGCTCAAGGTGTCCGTCCTGAGCCTATGGCAGCACGTCCACTGCTACGCATGTACGCCCCTAGTGCGCAGCGACGTCGCCGGCGAATGCGTGCTCGAGCTGTTTCGGTGGTTCCGGTCCGGCGGGGCAAGCGCTTCAATGTTAGAGCTGAAGTGCATCTCCGGGGACGGACCCTTCCAGAAGATGCTGGTCGACCTGTCCAACAAACTTGGGCTACCGATTTGCACGACGGACATTTTTACGCGCGGCCTGTGGCGCGGAGGGTACGACAAGAACACCAATCCCGAGTCGGCGGTATCGGGCGACTTGCGCCGGAGATTGCGCCGCAAAGAGAAGCGCTTGAGCGAAAGCGGCCGGGTGGAACACCTCGTCATGCAACCGCATGACGACATCGGGCGTTGGATCGACGAATTCCTTCAGATCGAGGCGAGCGGTTGGAAGGGTCAAAGGGGTACCGCACTGGCTTGTTCGGAGAGCGAACGTCGCTATTTCGCGGAGATTGCGATTTCCGCCTTCCGTCGCGGACGCTTGCTTATGCTGGGTCTCAATTTCAACGGCCGTCCCATCGCGCGCCGGTGCGCGTTCGTAGCGGGCGAGGGATCGTTCGCATTCAAGACGGCGTATGACGAGGAATTCGCCGATTTCTCGCCCGGGACGATGCTCGAGATGGACAGTATCCAGCAGCTTCGGGCCCTGCCCGGCGTGCTATGGATGGACTCCTGTGCGGCCGCGGACAACTTCCTCGTCAATCGCCTCTCAAATGATCGGAAAACGATCCAGACCTTGACTGTCGGCAGCGGCGCGCTGGGCGAGCTCGTAGTATCGAGTCTGCCGCTTCTGCGGTGGATGAATCAGCGGATTCTGAAGAGATCTCCCGTGGATACACCGGCCCATCCTCCTCATGGATCCGAATCCTGGGACGCACCGAAATCCGCAGAGATGAAGGAGACAAAGACATGCAAGCTGTAAATCGCGCGGTAGCATCATCCCTGGACGGCCTTCGCGCGGGCGAGCAGGCCGCAACGGGGCGCTTTCTGGACATCGACCTGGAAACGTTTCGCACTCATTTCAATCGCAAGCCCTTCCTTTTCCGGCACCATCTATGCGATCACCCTCTGTTCCGGCTTCACAAGCTGGCGGAGCTTGCCGGAACTCTTCCCCCAAGCATCGTCGAGTACAACGCCGGGAAAATCCCCGTCAGCCTTCCCGACCAGGACAAGACGCCCTACACCGGTCTGTCCGCCGAGGAAACCGTCAGGCGCATCGAGGAGTGCAGCTCGTGGATGGTGATCAAGCGAGCGGAGGCGGACCCCGAGTGCCTCGATGTGCTCAACCGGTGCCTGGACGAAATCCAGCCGCTGTCGGAGCCGATCGAGCCAGGCATGTGCGAGCGCGAAGCCGCGATCTTCGTGACCTCACCCGGGTCGATCACGCCCTATCACATGGACAAGGAAATCAATTTTCTGCTGCAGATCCGCGGCAGCAAGACGATCAGCGTGTTCAGCGCGTCGGACCGTGAGGTCCTCTCGGAACTCGAACTGGAAAAGCACTTTACCGGCCCGGCGATCCGCCGCAACATGGTATTCCACGAGCGTTACCAGGAACGAGCCACGGTCTTCGAGCTCAAGGCAGGATACGGCATCCACATTCCGACGACCGACCCGCACTGGATAAAAAACGGCGATGCCGTCTCGACCTCGTTCAGCAACGGCTTCAAGACGCGAGCCTCCTTGCGGCGCGGCATGATCTACAATCTAAACGGCCGAATACGTAAGATGGGGCTCCATCCGACGCCCTACGGGAAGGGTGTCCTGCGGGACGCGATGAAATTGCAGGTCCTCCGCGCGCTTAACCGGGCGGAAAAATGGCTGAACGTACAGCCCGCCGAGGGCTGAGCGCGGGGGAAGAGGACTCTCGGCTCGACTTGATGAACCGCGGAAAGACCATGATCATGCAGAGCGCAGACGGCTTGCGGGAAGTGCGTACCTTCTGGAACACCGAAGCCTGCGGCACACATTTCATTCAGCGCTTCACCGACGAGCGCGACTTTTTCTCAAAGTACCGGGAATTTCGCTACCGCGTCGAGTGGCACATTCCCGCCTTCGCCTCGTTCCCCCGCGCCAGGGGCAAGCGCGTCCTGGAGATCGGCTGCGGAAACGGGGCCGATGGTGTCCTGTTCGCGTCCCACGGCGCGCATTACACCGGGGTCGACCTGACTCCGCAGGCCGTCGCCGCGACCAGGCGCCATTTCGCCGCCGAGGGGCTCAACGGGCAATTTCGCCTGGAGAATGCCGAGCGACTTAGCTTCGCCGACGACTCTTTCGACATCGTGTACTCGTACGGCGTACTCCACCATACCCCGGCACCCGACCGAGCCGTGCGCGAGGTCCATCGCGTGCTGAAGCAGGGTGGGGTCGCGCTAATCATGCTTTACCACCGGTACAGCTTCAACTACTACGCGCGGATCCTCGGGTACATGCGTGTGCGGGTCCTCCTGAAGATCCTTTCCCGCCTCGGGCGCTGGAAGGCGGATCGGAACCGCTCCGCGCGCGGCCAGCCGATCGGGGTACGCGGGAACGCTTCAGAAAAGCTATGGGAGATTCATTACGACAACTTCCTCAAGGAAGGCTGGGGCTACCTCAAGGCCCGCAACTTCGTCCCTCATTGCACGGACGGACCGGAGTGTCCCTACGCCTACACCTACAGCAGGCGGGACGCCCCGGCGTTGTTCGCGCCTTTCCGCTCGGTCGACATGAAGGTCGCCCACTTCCCGCTGAACAATTATCCCGGCGGGCGATTGATCCCGCGTGCGGCAGAGGGATTCGTCGCCGAAAGAATGGGATGGCACTTGCTAATCCGGGCGACGAAATAGCGGCGGGCGGCTACCGAATGAAAATACCGCGGATGGATCGGTGAGGCGATGAAGATCTGCTTCGTGGGGCTTGAGAATCTGGCGGTCCTGGCACCTGAACACGGACACCACAATATCGCCGGTGAAGGTGTTCAGCAAACTTTGCTGGGGCAGGCGTTGGTGCGCCGAGGTCACAATGTGAGTATGGTGGTTTGGGACTATGGGCAGATTGACAACGCGGAATGGGAAGGGATTCGGGTTTTCAAGGCCTATCGTCCTAAAGCGGGACTGCCGATGCTTCGCTTCATTCATCCCCGCTGGACCGGCATGTGGTCGGCACTGACACGGGCGGATGCCGACCTCTACTACACCAGCTGCGCGGGGATGCACGTCGGCCTGGTCGCGTTGTTCTGCCGGCGTTTTGGCAAGCGATTTGTCTTCCGCGCCGCAAGTGATACGGACTGTGATAGGTCCCGCCTGCTCGTCCGATTTGCGCGCGATCGCTGGCTTTATGCCTATGGCCTGCGGCGAGCCGATGCCATCCTCGTGCAGAGCGCATTGCAGGCGGAGACTCTGGCGCACCACTACGGATTGGCGGGTCGCGTCGCGGGAATGTTGGTCGAGAAACCGCCGCCGGATACTGTCCGTGATATCGAGCTGCTGTGGGTAAGCAATATCCGGCAGGTAAAGAGACCGGACCTGATTCTCGAACTCGCCGAGAGGATGCCGGAGGTGAAGATTCACATGGTGGGAGGACCCCTGCCCGGCGATGAGGCCCTGTTCCGGGACGTCAGAGACGCGGCTGCCGCCAAAGCCAACGTGACGTTTCATGGCCGCCTGTCGTACCGGGACGCTAATCACCTGTACGGTCGGGCCAAGGTGCTCGTCAACACGTCCGATGTCGAGGGATTTCCGAATTCGTACCTCCAAGCCTGGATCAGAGGCGTACCCGTCGTGACTCTCATCGATCCGGACGGCGTAATCCAGCGGGAGGGTCTCGGCGTTGCCGCAAGCTCCGCTGCCGAGATTCCCGATGCGATCGGTCGCCTGTTGCGAGACCCCGCCGTCTGGAAAGCGGCAGGGGATCGCTGCCGCGCGTTCATGGCCCGGGAATACGGCGAGGACAAGGTCCTCGCCGCTTACCTTGACGCGTTCGAGCGCGTCATGCGCATCGACACCGCCGGCGCCGGGCTGCTCGCGTCGACCAAAGCACGCCATGTCTGACACGCCTTTCATCATTGCGATCGACACCGAGGGCGACGACCTCTGGTCGAAACCGCGGGAGATCACCACCCGCAACGCCGAGTACCTGCCTCGCTTCCAGTCGCTCTGCGAGCGGTTCGGCTTCAAGCCCGTCTACCTCACGAACTATGAGATGGCGATGTCGGACGTTTTCGTCGAGTTCGCGCGGGACGTGCTTGCCCGGGAGGCCGGCGAGGTCGGGATGCATCTTCATGCTTGGAACTCGCCGCCGCTCGTCCCGTTGACGAGCGACGATTTCCACTATCAACCCTACCTCATCGAATATCCCGATCGGGTGATGAAGGAAAAGATCAAGATCGTCACCCGCCTCCTCGAAAACCGGTTTGATCAAGCGATGACCAGTCATCGGTCGGGGCGTTTGGGTTTCGACGGCCGTTACGCCGCCATGCTGCTTGACGAGGGATATCGGGTGGACTGCTCCGTGAGCCCGGGCCTCGATTGGCGCGGAACCCCCGGCGATCCAAACGGGAACGGCGGCACGGACTACACGCGCTTTCCTAGTAGCCCCTACTTCTTCAGCCCCTCCGACATCTCGGTACCGACGGCCGGCGGGCTGCTGGAGGTACCGATGACAATCCGCCCGAGCAGCCTCTACCGAAGGGCGCCCTGGGTCTACAGCATCCCCTTGCTGCGCCAGACCGCCAACAGAGTGGTTTCGCCGGCGCTCAACCACTTGTGCCCGGCAGAGAGCAATCTCCGCGGAATGTTACGAGCCGCGCGCGGAGCGCGGTCTGAAGGTGCGGCCCATGTGGAGTTCTCCCTGCATTCGTCGGAACTCATGCCCGGCGGCAGTCCGACTTTCCAGAGCGCATCGGATATCGAGCGCTTGTACGAGAACCTGGAGATTCTGTTCGAGGAGCTCTCGGCCTGGTGCCGCGGCGTCACCTTGAAGGCGTTCCACGCACGGTTCAGCGAGTCGACGCGCCAAGCGGCATCGGACACCTTGGGGAACGGTTTCGAAATGGCGGGGGCCTGAAATGATCCGCATCAAGGGCCGGACAGCCGTCTACGGGGAAGTCTGGTACGACGAGGAAATGCCTCGCGACCCCGGAGTGGATATTGTCCTGTACCGCCAGAGGGAGACTCCGATCGCCGATGCGCGAACCACCCCGTTCCTCACAATGGTGACCGATCTCTCCGCCGAGGCAGACGCGATCTCGGAGAAATTCGGCAAGGATTGCCGTTACAAGATCCGGCGCGCTGAAACGAAGGATGGGCTTCGCATGGAGTTCGTCACCGACCCGGAAAGCCGGCTGGACGAATTCCGCGCGTTTTTCGACGCGTTCGCGAGGCAAAAGTCGTTCTGGCCCTGCGACCCTCAATGGCTGCTTGCCGCCTGCAGAGCCAATCAGCTCGTGTTGACGTCGGCCTCCCAGAACGGCGAGGCACTGGTCTGGCACGCCTACCTCACAAGCGGAACGGCCGCGTGGCTCCAGTACACGGGTTCCTGTTTCAGAAACAAGGAGAACGATTACCGCGCCCTGGTCGGGCGCGCCAATCGCTGGCTCCATTGGAAGGAAATGCTGCGGTTCAAGGAGATGGGCATAAAGCGCTACGACTGGGGCGGCCTCTTCGAGGACGAATCCATTCCCGAAAACGCCGGAATCAACAAGTTCAAGAAAGATTTCGGCGGGCAGCAAGTCCGTACCTACGACTGCACGGTGCCGGTGACCCTCAAAGGCCGCATCTGGCTTCCCCTTCGCGACGCCTGGCGGCGTCGAAATTCCGCCCGGCCAGCCGCGGACCGGTAGACCCGTGGAAATGCGCGCAAGGACATCGTCGTCATGGCGCAACGACGACGGTGCCGTTGGCGTCGATCGTTACCGTCCTGTTGCCTATCTGCACGGTCCAGATGCCGTCGGACTTCGTGGCGCTCGCCGTGGTCGCCGCGCATCCCACGCGCAGCAGCGCAATGAACTCCACGGTCGTAGAGGGCTGCGCGCTGACGAACTTGCCGGAGTACTGCACAGGCGCCATCGGATTCAACGGGGCAGCGCTGACATCGCCGTCGTCCGCGATGCCCCAAGAACCATAGTCTTCTCCGTTTATCGGCAAAAATGTCCCTCCCGGACCGGCGAGTGCGTCTACGCACAGCGACTCCGCACCACTGGTGATCCGGATGCGGCTGCTGCTGTCGATCACCGTAATGAGGTTGAGCGCGTGAATATTCCACTCCCACGTGCGCCCCGTACCGGAGCTCAGGTTGTCGTACAACAGGATGCTGCCCGGGCGCAGGTACACCAGTGAGCGCACCGCCTTGGTGAGCGCGCCGGCGTAAGCGTCCGTCGCGTCGCCGGTGACGATGTCGTAATCGGCCGTGCTCTGCTGCTGGGTGATCGACCCGTAACGGGCGTTCGTGATCTGGTACGGTTTCGGCTGGTGCTCGAAGGCGACCTGTCCCTTGCCGCCGTCGAAAGTGACGGCGTTCTTGGATTTGGTCCGCTTGACCCACCATTGCCAATGATTGGTGTTGTAGCCGTCGTAGTCGGCGTAGTACCCCGATTCGATCGCCAGCCGCTCGCCGCCCGCGTTGATGACGAAGGCGTTCTGGTCGGCGGACTGATGGCCGTACGCGCTGAACGGAGGCGGGCTCGACTTGAAATACACGGAGGTCCGGGGGAGGTAGGACAAGTCGCTGTGCATCGCGATCCAGCCGGTCGACGGCAGGTAGAGCGAGTTGGACGTTCCGGACGGGAAGTCCGGATTCGGGGCGCAGGTATTCGGAGGCGACATCAGATACTCGATGCGGGTGGAGTCTTCGCCGACCAATTTCGAGGCGTACCAGCACCCGAGCGGGCTGGGCGCGAAGTAAGTGTAGCCCTTTCCGAAACGCGGGCGCTCCTCGAAGAGCTGTTTCTCTTCGAATCCATCTCCGAAGAGCCCGATCGGGGTACCGGGATCGGTTGTCGGGGTGCCGGGGTTGCCTGTTTTTGCAGTTGCCGGGACGAAATACGCAAGGAACCTCCCGTAGTTCCGCACCCAGGCTTTTTGCGCGAGATCGATGCATGTTTGCTGAGCGCCGCACGTGGCCCAGCGCAGTGCGTACCAGGCGCTCAGCTGCAAGCCCACGTCCCACACGCCGTAGGGAGTGCCGTTGGCATAGCCGCCTTCCTCACCGCCCCAGGGGCTCGCTACGTTGAGCGCGAACGGCAGCAGGTCCTGCAGCCAGGTGCTTGCCGCCGGAAGGTCGCCGACGAGCAGGGTGGACATCACCGACACCATTGCGACCCACGTATTGCGATGGGAGTCCCGCGGAACCTGCCACAGCGGCGGCAGCACATCGGTCGAGTTGTACGGCCACCCCTTGGCACCGATGATCCAGCCATGGAGGTCGCCGATGCGGGTGCTCAGATTCGGAAGAATCTGGTCCTTCTCCGCCTGGGTCAGCACGGGCTCGAGCCAGTCGTAGCCGAGCGTGACGACCCACGCGACATTGATCGATTCCTGGTCGTCGATCGCAGTCGGACCGCGCGGGTCCCACGAAGCAAGGTTGAGCACGCGGCGCTTCGCATCCTGTTGGTAGGTGTCGGTCCCGTGATACACGTACGCCATGAGCGACCACAGCGCCTTCATGCTGTAGTTGTTGTAGTAGGTAAATCCATCGCCCCGCCGTCCGCTGGAGGGCAGCTCCTCGGATAGATTGCCGTCGACTTTGTTTCGCAACAGGCTGAGCGCTGAGCCCCTCTGGCTCGCCATCGTCGACCGCATGGCCTCGTCCGGCAATCCGCGTGGATGGGGCTTGGCGAGGAGCTGGTTGACGACGCTCGTCATGTCGGGCACGACGAACGGGACCGCGCCGGCGCCGACGGTGAACTGGCGCGGCTGGCTGGTCAGACCGGCATGCGTAACCGTCCAGGTATAGTTTCCGGCGGGCAATACGGCATTCCAATTGAGCCAGTTGTACGTCGCGGTCATCTGTTCGGTATGACTGTCCGGGAAGCTGAGGCTCAGCGTGTACGGACCCGTACCGATATAGGGCCAACTGAAGTCGGGCGGGTTCTGCTCGACGGTCGAACATTCGCGCGGACGGATCATGGGTGCCCCTGGATGGGGCGGAGCAAGCAGGTCCTGGGCGATCGGAACGCAAGTCTGGGCGTGACCCGAGAAAGGCAAACCCGCGGCCAGGAGAAACGCGAAAGCGGCAGCGCACACGGTGCAAGCCGCAGTCTTGCCGGCAGCGGCAAGTGCCGGCGCAATCGGAAATTGTGGATCGCGTCTCGGCCGGCTCGCATCGGCGGGAAGCGACCGGACGTCTCGACGCCGGAAGTATTTCATGGCTCGTTCCTGGCGCTGTGCGAATTGAACCCCTCCTTGTAACTGAATCACGTTGCGTTACAACACAATCTGATGCGCCTATCGGACTACTCCTGGTTGTTTTTGTGATCGAGCTTTTGGCTATGCGATCTATATATTATTTGGACGCACGATGATTCGCCCAGGAGCCCCGCAATGAGCCTCGTCTCAGTGATCGTCCCGACGTACAACCGCAGGGAGACGATCCAGACCGCGATTGCGAGCGTGCAGCGGCAGACTTACTCGGATTGGGAGCTGATCGTGGTCGATGACGGTTCCACCGACGACACGGCCGCCCTGATCGAGCGCTCGGATCCCCGTCTTGTCCTGATCCGGCAGAAAAACCAGGGAGTGAACGCGGCGCGGAACACCGCAATGCTCCGCGCACGCGGGCAGTACATCGCCTTCCTCGACTCCGACGACGAATGGCTCCCGCACCACCTAGAGTTGAGCGTGGCCTTTTTCCGGGCCTTTCCCGTGGAGGACTTCCTCTCCGGGGAATTCTCGGAGGAAAGCGGCTCAGGGGGCCTCGTCCACTTCCTCCGCAGCGCACTGACCGAGTGGTATCCACCACTCGCGGAACGTGCGGGTTCCTCGCTGCTGAGCTTGCCTCCCGGGCAGAGCGACCCCTACCTCAGGGCGTTTGAAAGCGTCGAGCCGATCGGGGAGTGGGGGCGCGACATCGTGGCCCGCACCCCCTATCGCGACGCGCGCCTGTACCGGGGCCGCGTTTTCGAGCACATGCGCTTCGGCTTCCTCTTCGCCTTGCAGCCTACGGTGATCACGCGCCGCGCCCGGGAAGCGGTGGGCCTGTTCGACCCGCGCTACCGGATCGGCGCCGACTACAGCTACCTAGCCAATCTCTGCCGCCGGTTCAAGGCAAACTTCCTCCCGCTACCCATGGCGATCAAGCACGAGTACGCCCGCGACGGCACGCAGCTGAACGAGGGGCACCTCTCGACCGGCTCGACGCGGTTCGAATTCGAACGGGACCTGCTTCACCAGTTCGAGGAATTGTTCGGAGGAGAGCGAAGCAAGGATCCCGAAATCATCGCCCTTCGCCGGGAGCGGCAGCTCGTGGTCGGCCGGGCGGCCCTCGGGCAGGGAAACCGCACCGAGGCCCTGCGCTATTTCGCCGAAGCGAAGCGCGGCCAAGGCCTGTCGGCGGCGGCGGCTCTGTGGTGGCTCGTTCGTGTCACCCCCACCCCGGCGGTCGCGCACAGGATCTACGCCGGGCTCCGGGGCGCGAAGGCGCTGGGGTGGGAGCTCCTTACGAAACGCGCCGCCTGGGGTCGTATCGCCCGCAAGGCTTGGGGCCGTTACCGCGACAAGTTCACGCTCAAGACGAAAACATGACCCAGGCACTGTAGAAACCGGGTGTCGCCTAAGCGCTAACGGTGCCGCGCGAGGTCGCTGCTGTCCGCTGCTGTCGTGTCCGAACCCGATTCCTGACCCATTCCCGCGCGGGCTTTTCGACCCACCGGTATGTGAAATACGACATGGCGATGATCATCGCCAAGTAAACCGCGTAAGCGAAATCGCCGTGCCACAGCCGGCTTCCCAAAAACACGATGTCCTGGCCGTCGATCTCGCGGGGCGTAAAGGGGTCGATATGAAATAGTTTTCCAAGCTGATAGCCGGCATCGAACATCCTTCTTGCAACGAAAACGTGTGTCATGTAGATGGAATACGAGACCGTCCCCAAAAAAACCAGGGGCCGCAGTCTGAGGATTGCGCTCGCAGTCCCCGCCTCGAGCGCGAAGACGAGCACGACGAGCGCGAATATATAGGGGGCGGCGATCGACAGCAGAGTCGTGCCAGCCGCACTTACGAATGCAACAACGAGTCCGAGCGCGCCCCATTCGGCAATGCTTCCGGAGAGCCATTTTCTGAGCTCGCCATTCCATTTCCTGTAGATGTTCCACGAAATCGCCCCGGCGGAAAACCCGTAGACGCAACGAATAATGCCCCAATCATAATGCGTGTCCATGCTGCGCTCGCTCAATGTCGCGATGAATACCGGACCTGCGACCATGGCGAGCAGTAACGCGATCCACGCGTACTTGCGAAGTCCGACCAAGCATACGGCGAAGACGACATAGGTGTAGAACTCCGTACTGATACTCCAGCTCGGCAAATTCCAGGTCAGGAAATCATACAGATGGAGGCTCTGGATGAGCAGCAGATTGGCGAGAATCGCACCCGGGGCTTCTCGAGGGGTGCCGAACGGAGCTACCGAGTCCATCGACAAAAGTGCGGGGACGAGGACTCGGTGCAGGACTCTCAGTAGTTCGATACCGACGAAAAGCGCCAACATCGTAAAATGGAGCGGATACAGCCTGCCCAGCCGCAGCAGGAGAAACCGTCCTACGCCGAAGCCATCGAGCAATCGTTGCTGGTAGTTCGCGGCGATGACGAAGCCGCTCAGCACAAAAAAGAAATCGACGAAAAGCCAGGAGTTGCGCAGGAACGGCAGTCCGTACAGATGGCTGTACGCGTCGAGATGGAACAGAGCCACCAGGCACGCAGCGATACCGCGCCAACTGTCCAATACGACGAATCGTTCCATGTTCTCCCCGCGCGCTTGAGATAGACCGCTGACGGCGCGTCACGCCTGAAGCTCGAGCAACTCGGCTCCGATCCTCACCCGCCGTAGTTCCACTGCGTCGCCGCCATGGTCAAGGGCTGGACCCGCTCCTGGCATTCGGCCTCCACCGCCCGCAGGATCACCACCGCGTGATCCCCGTGCGTATCCACGATCTGCTCGACCTGGCATTCGAGGTGCGCGGGCAAGTTGGGCAATATGGGCGCGGCGGTTTTTCCCTCCATGAACGCTTCGCCGTTTATGGTTCCGCTTACCGCGTGGGTCGGGAAGAAGAATCTCCGGGCGATCTCCTGTTGCCGGTCGCCCACGATGTGCAGGACGGCCCTGCGGCTTTCGGCCAAGCATTCAAACACGTTACTTTCCCTGCGGACCGCGGCCATGATCAACGGGGGCTTGAAGGATGCCTGGGAGACCCAGGTCACGGTGGCCGCGCCGTAACGCTCTCCGCTGCGCGAGGTCAGAACGTAGACGCCGTTCGACAGCATCCGGAGCGTTTTCTGTCTGATTTTCGCATCCATTGCCGTCGCGTCGACTGAGCCCAGGCCTATTCGCAAACCGCTTCCTGATGCGATCTTTCCATCCGATGCCAGCGCTCTTCGTCGAGCTCCCTGTGCTCGCTCGCAAGGAGATCGAACAACAGGCGATCGTACGGCCGGCCGTCGATGACGTGACATTGCCGCTGCCTGCCGACGAAACGGAAGTTGAGGCGCTCCAGGCTTCGAACAGATGGATTGCGGTCGACGATCCACGTGTTGACGACGTGAAGCCCGAGATCCCGGAAGGCAAGGGTCAGAAACTTCGAGCTGGCGAGGCTCACATATCCCCGGCTGGAGAAGGACTTCTCCCCGGCCACTGCCCATAGCGTCCCCGTCTTGAAGACCCGGTCCACGCTGTTCAGGCCGACGATCCCGATAGGACGGTCGTCACTGTCCCAAGTATAGGCCCGGAGAAAATGTGTCTCCCGCTGCGCCATGATCTTGAGCAGCGCGGGCGTGACGATCTGCCTTCCGTTTCCGAAATCCAGCCACTGGTAGTTCTCTTTCTGCGCGAGCCAGCCGGAGACCAGCTCAAGAAGGTCGAGCGTAGCGAGGGGGAGAAGCTTCATGTTTCAACACCCGCTGAATAACCTATGGAAGCATGCGGGAGTATGTTGACACCCGTAATCTGTCCTCAGGACGGTGCGTAGTCCGGTTGGATCAGACGGTGATCTCGGTGCGTAGAGCGATTCTCGCCTCGAGCCGGGCCCGGCTGGGTGAGTATCGGGGCCGGCCGACCAAGCTAGGCCACTTCATCGCCGGCCATAGGGCTAGAAAACCAGCGAGTAGGACACGTGGTCAAATACGGTAGTCTTGCCGTCGGTTGAAAGATGGTGCGTGCCAAGAAGTCCCTTCCTGAAATTGGGATTGATCTCGGATACGAGCTCTTCAACGAAGATCGATTCCGAAATCGATTTGATCTCGTAAACGAGCAAGCCTTCCCCGTACCGCTCAAATCCCTGACGCTGAGCGAGTCTAAAGATCTTCTCTCCGTCGACAATTAAGCCGGCGTTCCTGCCGCCATAGGCGTCAATTCGTATCGGATTCTGCGGATGCGGCGTCCAATTTGTATCCAACGGTGAATCGGACGAAAATAAATACAGTTCGGAACAGTGATCCACAGTTCCTGATTCGTCTAAACTCGTCAGCATCCACCATTTGCCCTCCCTCTCAAAAAGCATGGTATCGGCCGCGGACACGCCCTCCATGACGACCTTCTGGAGTTCCCATTTCAACGGGAGTCCCGTGCAGCGATAAATTCTAATTTGCCCCGATTCGAAACATTCAGGGCACATATAAAGCCCCCCTTTGTATTGGAACAGGAACGGGAACGATAGGTGGAACGGCTCTTTGATCGCGATTCCATGCTCAATTACTTTCGTCCCCGTAATCTCCAAAGCCGTTATGTGCGCCCTATTCGTCTTGTATACAAAATCCTCGACAAAGCAAAACGTTCTGCCCTCGGATGAGTACAGGAACGGATCGGCCCAAAATCGCCCTCTAGGAGGTCTTACTTTAGTGCTGCGCCAAAATACGGATTTATCCCATTTGCCAGATAGCAACGAAATTCCCCATCTTTTTCTGAGCATCAGCATTCTTGCCATCCTGTTAATCGATATCCTCTTAAAAACTTTCAATCCATAAACGACGCACTGATATGGATTGGGCGCGCGAAAAAGCGTATTTGAATAGAGATTCGGCGTATTCTCGACCGGTGGCAGCTTGCGTGTTAACGCTATCCGACTGAGGAGATTCTTAAGATGGGTGTTCGATTTTTTATATACGTTAGCCTGGTTTAGGGAATAGAAGTAGCGCGTTGCGAACGAACCCCTAACTAACACATCTCCCGCATCGAGTTCTTCGGTGAGGCGCTGAATGATGAAACCCGTCTGCGGCCATTTGTAATAGCACTCCCAGAATCCCGCAGGACCTCCCCTGTTAATTCGATTGTCACCGTGATGAAAGGAAATAATCCCAAATCGGCTTGCGTGAAGAATGTCGCCACGCATGATTCCTGAGCCACATCGTATTAAGAGATCAAAATCAAGCGCCTTTATTTTTTCAATGTCCTCAGTAGAAAATCGATACGCGAGACCGGACTTGGAAACGACAGGGTTTATTATCAATACTTCGTCGACTAATTTTCGCAGATCGAATATTTTATGATGATCGCTGTGCAAACGGCTCCACTTGAGGAGCAAGTGTTCTGCGACGACTATCAGTCGAAACAAGATTTTGGAGAGCAAGACAAGGGGCCCTTGCTCTAGAAGAACGTTGCGGAGTCTGCCTAACTTCGAGCCCCCGGAGCGAGAGTGAACTATAAGATGCGAAATTTTGATATCTGAACGTTCTTTCCCCCAAAGAGCCAATTCATAAACGTACTTGCCTGAAAACGTGCTGTTAACCAACAAGCCGACTTTAAGGGCCTTCATTGGGATTTTTCTTATGACTTGGCTGACGGTGCCGGAAACGAAATCCTACCAGAGAAACGATGCCCTTCACCCCACTGGTACTCTCGCACCGCGTCGGGCAAATCCGCGCACCCGCATGACCGCACCATCGGGTCAGCGCATCAGGGGGATCGCGATCGAGCACCGAAGCTCGCTACTGCAGAGGTACCTGACGCAGCCCATTCTTGAACGGCACAACCAGCGAAACTGCACAGGCGTTTCTTGAATCCAACTTACATTTTCTTTTCCAGGAGGCCCAACACCAAGCGCGGCAGTGTCTTGAACAACTCCTTAGACAGGAGCCAGAAAAAGACCATGTCGTCGATGAAATAGCGCTTGAACATCCTTTCCGGCTCCTGCAGGAACCGAAAAAACCATTCTAGACTCCACTGCCGCATCCACATGGGTGCGCGCTTCACATTGCCGACCACCACGTCAAAGGTACCGCCCACGCCCATGGCGAACGGAATCCTCATCTCCGCCTGATATCGGCTGAGAAACTGCTCCTTTTTCGGCGAGCTGATGGCGACGAACAACAGGTCGGGGCGACTCTCTGTGATCAGTTTGACGACGGCGGCTTCCTCTTCGAGTCTCCAGTAACCGTTATGATATCCAGCGATCTGCAAGCCGGGCAACATCTTCTCATAGAGGTTCTTGACCCCCCGAACCGTCTCCTCCCGGGCGCCGAGAAAGAACACGCGCCATTCCTTCTCGGCGGCGCGCTTCACCAGGGATTCGAACAGGTCGACACCCGCAACCCGTTCCTTCAGCGGTTTCCCGAGTAACCTCGAGGCCCAAACCACGGGCATTCCGTCCGCATTGATCAATGCGCATTCGTTGATGATCCGGCGCAGTCCAGGATCCTTGCTGGCTTTGACGAGCTTGTCCACATTCACGACCACGTGCTGGTGGGGGTTGCCGGACGCGATGAAGCCTTCGATCTTCTGGAGCGTCTCTTCCATCGAGAGGTTGTCGATGAGACAACCCAATATTCCAACGCGGCTGCGCATGCCAGCTCCCCGGCCAAGATCGCGATGATGGCCAGCCTATCGGAGCCGCATTAATCGATACACGACGGGCTGCGCCCGTCTCTAGTCCGTTTGACCCATTTTCAACAGGGCCGCTCACTCAGAACGCGAGCCAAGATCGCGACGATGCGCTCGGCTGCCCTGCCATCCCAAAGTGCGGGACGATGGCCCAGCTTGCCCCGGCCTTCCAGTACCCTGATTGCCTCGATCTTCACTTTCTCCGGGTCAGTGCCCGCGACGACGTTGGTGCCTTCCTCGACGGTGATCGGCCGCTCGGTGTTTTCGCGCACCGTGATGCAGGGCACGCCCAGCGCGGTCGTTTCTTCCTGCAGACCGCCGCTGTCGGTCAGCACGAACCTTGCATCCTTCCAGAGATTCAAAAAGTCCATATAAGGCAGCGGCCCGGTAAGCACGACCCGATCCCCGAGGGAGATTGCGAACTTGTCGAGATTGCCGCGCGTGCGAGGATGCACGGGAAACACTAGCGGAATCCTGTCTGCCACGCCGCGCAGCAGCGCGGCAGTCCGTTCGAGCGCCTCGCGCGTGTCGACGTTGGAGGGCCGGTGCAGAGTCACCACACCGTACGCACCGATCCGACTTTTGAGGCCGGCGGACTCGAAAGTGGAGACATCGGTGACGACGAGTTTGTCGCGCTGGTACATGAGGTTGTCGACCATCACATGCCCGACATGGTGAATACTTTCGGCCGGTTTTCCCTCGTCCAGCAGATTCTTTACCCCGCTCGGCTCGGTGACGAAAAACAGGTCTGAGATCGAATCTGTCACGATGCGGTTGATCTCCTCCGGCATGGTGAGATCACGACTGCGCAATCCCGCCTCCACGTGCCCGACGGGAATGTTCTGTTTTTTGGCGACAATAGAGCAGGCAAGCGTGGAATTGACATCGCCGACGACGAGCACCAAGGCGGGGGGGCGATCGCGGCAAAACTCCTCAAATGCCAACATGATTTTCGCGGTTTGCTGGGCATGGGAGCCGCTTCCCACTCCCATGTACACGTCGGGCTGCGGAATCCCCAGCTCTTCGAAAAATACGTCGTTCATCTCTCGATCATAGTGCTGGCCTGTGTGGACGATCATGAAACCGAGATCGCCGCCCTGCTTGCGCAGGGCGCGCACTATCGGGGCGATCTTCATGAAATTCGGCCTGGCGCCAGCGACGATGGCAATCCTCTTCATCGCTGGACCGGAGTGCGTTTCTTCATAGGACGCCGGCCTGGCGTGACCAGAGGTAAAACGACGTGAGCGCAAACAACTGCCGGCTCCTGTCGCGCTTGCCGTTCACGTGCTCCCGCCATAGGCCCTCCACGGCCTGCCTGTTCAGCCATGCCCAGTGCGGCGCCGAGGGATTCAATAAAACATCGGCGATCCGGTCCTTCCAGATCGTGGCGGCCCATGTGCCGAAAGGCACCAAGAACCCCTTCTTGGGGCGGTTGACGATAGCGCGCGGGAGATGCCTGGCTGCGGCGAGCTTATGGGCAATCTTGCCGCCATGCAGGGATACTCGGTATTCGACGGGCAGCGATTCCACAAATCTCACCAATTCGATATCCAGCATCGGAACGCGCGCTTCGAGGGAATGGGCCATCGAGATCTTGTCGCCGTACAACAGGAGGTCATCCGCGAGTCCCATGCGCGTATCGATCGCCATCATCGCTTCCACACCGGAAACAGAACTCGCGCCGACCCTGTCCAGCCAATAGCGAATCGCCTGGGTCGCGTAACCCGGTTCGGACGTGCCCGTGAGCTGGCGGCGCATGCTCGGGAAACACAAGGCATAGGCCTCCTCGAAGCGGTGCGCACGATCGGCGACAGGGATGGAGGCTACTGCACGCTCCAGGAACTCCGGCACCCTCGGCAGATGGCGCAGGACAGGACCCAGCAACGCCAGCAGGGATGGAAGAGGAATCCGGTCGCGCCAGATTTCCGCCTGGTAGCGACGGTAGCCTCCCCAAGGTTCATCGCTGCCTTGCCCGGTGAGAACCACCGTGACATCTTCGCGCGCGCGCTTTGCGAGGTGCCACATGGGCAGGACCGAGTTGGTCCCCAGTGGCTCCTCAACAGCGGAGACGCAATTCTCGAAAGCGCTCCACAGGTCGTCCGCCGTGACGGTCACGGGGCGGTGCTCAAGACCCAGCACGGCCGCGGTTTGCGCTGCGTCTGCGAGCTCGCACTCGTCATGGCCCGCGCCGAATCCAACCGTATAGCACGGCAGCTTCCCGACCTGTTCCGCTGCCAGCGCAGCCACGAGCCCGGAATCGACCCCACCGGAGAGAAAGATGCCAAGGGGCACATCCGAAAGGAGCTGCCTCTTGACCGCCCGCGACAGGAGCGCGTAATAGGCCTCTACGGCCTCATCGAGCGTCCCCCGGAACCGCTCCGAAGGATATCGCGTATAGCATTGCAAATCATCGCGACCCGTTCCAAGTTCCCTCACGAGGAAGTGCCCCGGCGGCAATCGCTTGATTCCCTCGAGCAAGGTGTTCGGCGAGGGAACGAACCTGAGAGTCAGAAATGTGCGAAAGGCCTGGATATCCAACTTTTGCGGCGCCCCGTCGGCAAGAGGAAGAAGCGCCTTTACTTCCGAAGAAAACGCGAGGCCGCCGTCACTCGCCAGGCAATAGTAAAGCGGCTTCACGCCGAACGGGTCACGGGCCAGGTATAGCCTCCCCGATGCGACATCGAGCGCCCCGAACGCGAACATCCCGTTCAGGCGGGGAAGCGTCCCTTCCAGCCCCCAGGCGGCAATGCATTCGACCAACGTTTCCGTATCGGAATGTCCACGCCAATCAAGGTTCAATTGTTCCCTAAGATCGAGGTGGTTGTAGATCTCGCCGTTGAAGGTAACCCACCAGCGACCGTCGCGGCTCGCCATGGGCTGATGGCCGGCCGGACTGAGATCGAGAATGGCCAGCCGCGTGGCGCCAAACCACAGACTTTGGCCGCTAGATTCGAGTCGTTGCTGGCCGAAGCTGTCAGGTCCGCGATGAGAGAGCCTGCGCAGGCTTTCCCTGAGCCCCGCATCGTTCCGGGCCCTGCTTCCGGTTACGCCGGCGATGCCGCACATGGTTCTGCGCCCAGTTCAAGCCTTGACACGTTTATCAAACCCGCCATTTAACGCAACCGGCTCAGAAGTCCCCCGAATCTTTTCTGGCGATTCGGTCGAGCCAGTCAAAATACCGAGATCCCTGATTTCCTTGCTTGTGATCCTACGGAGTGCCTCGGCCATCGCGAGGAAAAGCGCAGTATTTGCGTGTCTCGGGTAAGTCATTCCTTCCAGAATTCTCGACAGGTAGCGATAGTATCGAAATTTATAGTGACCGTCCTTGGTGCGCATGCACCTCGTGAGAAAATTCAGAATCGGATTCAGGCGCAGCGGTTCACCGAACCGGGAAAGCACGCCGATTCCCTCGGCAAGATCATAGCAATCATATTCGTAGATCAGGGGCTTGTTGCGAACCGAAAACGGGATAGGCACACCTTGTTCGTCGAGTAAAGCTCGCGTGTAATACCTATACCCCGCTTCCAATGCAGAAGATATTTCCTTCACGACAGAACCGCATTCACTTGACCACTTGCCTGCTCGGTAGAGGACATCCATCGAGAATACTAGGTTTTTCAGCACGAAACAGGTGTGATAGCCGTCCACGAAATCCGCATCCCGGCCGTAGTCCCATGACCCGTCGGCGTTTTGGCTCTTGAGGACAAATCTGACCGAACTCAGACCCTTTGCCAGGTATTCCGGGTTCCGGAACAACTCACCCGCCCGCAACAGGATACAGGCGCGATAGCTGATCGAATTGACTACGACCCTTTTGTCGAGGATCGAGTACCCCGTGACCCACTCTCCAGTCTTGTCGTCGAAGAATTCGTGGTAGTCGCGAAGAGTATGTTCTGCGATCTCCAGCAGGGTCGTTTTTGTCGCATTTCCAATGGCGCATTGAAGCAGCCGATCGAAGAACGCGAAAACGTAGCTCGTCTGGGTATGGCAAGGTGTATTGGGCGGGACGTAGCCGCCCAAGGTTTCCCAATGCAGGTTGATGCCCCAGCCGATACCGGACTTGGTGCGAACGCCAATGGCCATCAACTCATCGGCACAACGTTCAGCGAGCTGAAGGTAGTCGGCTGATTCCTTGAGCGACGTTTCATGCAATGTGAGACAGGCAAGGCCGAATTGCGCGTAGCAGATCGCGTGCTTGCGCTTTTCGGCGATCAGATACCTTATCTGAGGAAAGATGACATCGATGAACTGCAGCGGCGCAGCAACCAAGAAGGTAAACTTGGTCCCCTTTCGCCACAACCTCTTGGCGAGACGTCCGAGCCGGGTGTGATAGATATCCCCTGGCTCGTAACCCTGCAGACCGTCGCGCAAGAGAGCCTGCTGCAAGTCGATAATGCTCTTCGACAGGAGAGGCACAACCTGTTCCTCGGGACTGATCAGCTTAACCAAGGCTGACCCGCCGTACTTGGGACAAGGCGATCACACAAGCGCTGTTCCGACGCGCCCCGGGGCATTGCACGCCTTCCAAAACATCGATGACCACCCTCCCGAAATGGACCAACTGAATCTCGCCGCAATGAATGCGGCACTACCGGTATCTTTAACTGGGCCGCCAGCGCACGTTCCGCGGCGTCTCGAGCGCCGCGACAATTCGCCCGCGGTGAGGAGATCAGCGTCGGCCGCGAAGATCCGGATCGGGCACTGCGCTTGCCGTGCTCCCCAGCATCTCTTTTATCACTTCGGCCACCTTTCCGCACCCGACCTCGATTGCAAACTCCCGCGGTGCACGCGCCCACACTCGCTCACTGATCCGACGGCGCAAACCCTCGTCGTCCAACAGCCGGCAGATGCGATCAGCCAGCGCCGGCGGGACCTTGGGTGCGACCAGAAAACCGCTCTCACCGTCCTTCACGAAATCCGGAATGGCGCCTACGGCTGTGGCAATGACGGGAAGCCCCGCGGCCATCGCCTCCGGGATCACGAGGGGAAACGCTTCGGTCCACGACGGCACCACGATCATCTGCGACGTCACGAACGCGGCGACCTTGTTGCGTCCTTCGAGACTGCCCAGGAACGTGACGCGCGGGGCGATGCCGCGGCGCTCGGCTTCTGCGCGAATCACGGCTTCCATCGCGTCGCTTTCGGCGACGCCCACCAGCACGAAGCGTACCTCGGGGTGGCGATCGATCACCAGGGGGATGGCGTCGAACAAATCGTAGATGCCCTTGGGCGCCGACAGCCGCCCGACGAACAAGACGGCCCGATCGCCGCGCGCGAGCCACGGTGCAGGCGTGCCGGCGGACGCGCTCCGGAAGAGGGCGATGTCGACCATGTTGGGCGCCCAGGCGACATCGTCGCGCTTCCACGCCTTGCCCATCTCCCGCTGATAGGTGGGGCCGAGCACAATCACGCGGTGCGCCGCTGACATCAAGAGCCGGCCGATGGCACGGCCGATCCGCGTCGCGGACGAGGGGAAGCGCGCGTGCAGGGGACCATGATAATGGCAGACGACCTTGGCGCCCGCGAGGCGAGCGGTCACCATGAGCGTCCAATCGCGCAGAAACGACAGACTCGCCGATGCGTGGATCAGTGCCGCGTCCGGCCGCACCCGAACGAGCGTCCGAATCAGTCGCGAGAAATCGCGCATGAAGTAGAGCGGCGTTTTCCAGGTTGGATTCTCGATCGTCACGCGCAGCTGGCCCTTCGAGGTGTCCACCACATGCACCTCGAACTCGCGCGAAAGGTTCGAGCGGAGTTGCATCTCCATGACCTGTTGCACGCCCGCGAGCGGCGGCGGCTTCAGCGGCCCGACGATGAGGAGGCGGGGCCGCCGCGCGGCGAGGAGGGATGAGCTACGATTCATAGAATGCGGCTGAGGCTCGGGTCGCGCCGCGCCGTCGTTGTCGGCCACGCGGGGAACGCTGATAGTAGTCATTCAATCCTTAATAAATCTGCACCACGTCCGCAGTCCGATAGCGCGGGTTCCAGTACCCGTAGAAGAACAGGGACGCGAGGCCCAGCCACCCTGCGGCGAGCGTCGTCTGCCTGCTCGCGGAAAAAAAGAAGAACAGAACCGCCGTCGCGGGAAGGAAAGCGTAGATGAATTCGTAGGAAGTGAACAGCACCTGTGCAATTCCTACGCGCGATCGCGCTCCGCGCCTACCTATCAGCCAGCCATGGTCTGAGTCGACCTGCCTCCGTCACGGAGTAACGTCGAACGCATCGATCAAAATCCAGGCATTCGTCGAAAGCCGGTTCCTGCCTATCACTTGGATCGACAATGTATGAGTCCCCGCGGGCAGACCTGCCACCGCGAAATCGGTGTGCTGGGGCCCTTCCGTCTGGGAGTACGTGTCGAAATCCTGGACGAAGGCTCCATCCAGGAAGATGCGGGCGATCCCGCACTGCGGCCCGCGGGCGCCAATCCAGCTGATTCCCGTGCCGGTGAACGTGATGGTTGCTTGCGCGCCTAGCGTACTGGATTCAGCGCTGGCCCCTTCGCTGTAGGCTTTGTCTCGATTGCCCTGAATCCAACCGTCGCCGTAGGCAATGGCCGGATCCGTATCCTGGTGGCGCGTTCCCGATGTCGTCACGTCGAACGCATCCACTACGACCAATGCATTCTGCGCGGCGGCGTTTTGCCGGCCGGTCACTTCGATCGTCAGCGTATGGCTCGCGTCGGCGAGGCCCGCCGCGGTGAAAACCGGCGCCTGGATCTGTTCCGTACTCGAATACAAATCGACCTCACCGACGAAGACCCCGTCCAGGGTTACGCGAGCGATCCCGCTCTGCGTTCCGCGAGCGCCGATCCAGTCGATCGCCGTGCCCGTAAAGGTAAAGGTCACTCGTGCGCCCGGCGTCGTCGCCAACTGGGCGGCCTTGGCGCTCCAGGTTCTGAGCGAGGCCCCCTGAGTCCAGCCCGTGGTGACTCCGGGGGTCAGAGCGCCAACCGGATTGTCCTGAACCCAACCGGGGCTGTAGGTGACGGACGGATCCGTTTCCTGCAAGCGCGAGATCGTCGCGGCGGGTGCGTCGAACCCATCCACGATGACGAAGGCCCCGCCCGCGGCCGCGTTTTGCCGGCCCGTCACTTCGATCGTCAACGTATGGGTCGCGGCGGCCAAACCGGTAGCTGCGAACATCGGTACCCGGATTTCCTCGGTCTTCGAATACGTATCGACCTCAGCCAGAAAAACTCCATCCAGGAATACGCGAGCGATTCCGGTCTGCGGCGTACGGCCGCCGATCCAGCTGACGGAGGACCCGGTGAAAGTGAACGCGGCCTGCGCACCCGGCGTCGTCGAGACCGCGGCGGTCCCGCCGCTCCAGGTTCCACCGGTGTCCCCTTGAGTCCAGCCGACGGTGTAGCTCACGGAGGGATTCGTTTCCTCAACGCGCGCCAGGGCCTGGGGCGAAATCCACGCCAGACCGAACGTCGATATCAGCGCTGCCGCATAGGAACGCTTCGCAATTTTCATCATGGTCATGTGATTACCCCCTCTCCAAGTGCCAGCAAACCAGGGGTAATTGTGACCGCCGAATATTGAGGCCTGTGATCCCGGCAACAGGCCGATTGAACTATGCCCGATGGGGGTGGGTATGGGGCCCGATATCCCTGAGGCGTTTGGGAAAATACCGGTCAAGCGTCCGCGCCAAGCCCTGGACGTGGGGCGAATTCTCCTTACGCGCAGAAAGCTGAGACTGCTCCCCCGGGCGCTCGATGAACGCCCGGGGAGCAGTTGTGGACATCAGAAACAGAACACGCGCGAGGCCCGTTAACGGGACCTCCCCTGCAAACCTACTAAGCCCCTCCTCCTCCTCCCAGGGCGGGGCAGGAACCCCCGAAGGATCCGGTGGTCGAGGGGTTGGGTTTGTGGAGTTGGATGTTTCCGCCTCCGGGGCCCGAGCCGCCCAATGTGTGATCCGAATCGCCTTCGGTCGTATAGACGATGGCGCCGAATCGCGTCAGCCGGATGATGAACTCATCATCGCTGCCCGGTTCGCCTCTGTCTCTGACCGCGACCACCCAATCGACGTCACCGAAAAAGTTCGTCCTCGCCGTGCCGCAGATGAGACGGGCACCGGTCGGCTGGCCGTTGCGGCCGGCACTCGAGTCGATCTCCATGTAGGCCGTGATGCTCGTCCAGTGGACGTTCAGGCCTGTGCCGTGGTCGATGTACTCCAGATGCCCCCAGGTCGGCGAGCCGTGCTTGCATCCGCCCCCGACGCCGAAGTTCGCCTTGGCGCCGCTGTCGCGGACGATGAAGCCGCCGCCAGTCAGGAAGTCGCACTGCCAAGCGCTCGCGGAGCCGCTGGCGAGCGCCAGCGCGAGCGCCGCGACTCCAAATGCATAACGAGTCCAAGTTCTACGCATTGTTATTTCCTCCATTCGCATTCTGATGATTAGGTCATTCCCAGCAAGACCTCAGCCTTCAGTAGCTCGCCTGGGCCACTTTCGCGCTTCCGCCGCTGAGACCGGCCATCGCGGATGCGACTGTCACATCCGCAACGCCGGAGACGATGGCGTGAAGCGCATTCACGACGATGGTGCCGTCCGGCAAGGATCGCTGCTCGTTGAGCACCAGCAAGCCTCCGGGGATACCGATCGTCTGATTCGGGTTCCCGCTCACCCAGGTTGGCGCTCCGTTGATCGACAGTCCGTCGATATTCGAGACGCCGGCGGCGCCGCCCGCGACCGCGGTCGCCCGCGACATCACGAAGTCGGCCCCGATCCTGGTTCCGGCGACGTTCAGGGCGAGGGCAGCGAGCGAGGCTTCGGAGTCAATTTGATCCGGATAGCCGATCGTCACGGCGTGCAGGACCTCCCCCGTGAGCAGGGAAGCGATGCTTCCCGTCAAATCCGACGCCTGGAGCGCGTCGCTGGTCCCTGCAGCGAGCGTTCCGGTGCTGGCCAGGACCGCGGTCGCACCGAGGAGGGTGCTCACGGGCCCAGAGATGGGCGTCGGAACGGGGAGAGGGAGAAGCTGCGCGCTGCTCACTGCAGGCCATACCCACAGCCCGCCCAAGATTGCCACGGCGGATGCGGTCGAACTCAAACGGGACGAATTTCTGTGACGCATAGTAACCTCCTTGTTTTCAGTTTCGGGCTGCCTAGAAGAATTCATACCTCTTCCTTATGTGAGGAGAAAATCCGATCACCCTATCCGCGTGAGGCTCCTCCTCTACTTCAAGCCGCACCCAACGAGCGGAGAGGGCGTGCACATTAGCTTACTCGCGCCTTATTGCAGAACTAAGCCCTCGAGTAAGCCGGGTGGCATGCCTCGATCGAACTAAGCCCTTCGTACGACCGCCCGTGATAGCCGGAGCCTCGCAGCAAATCTGTCTCCATCCGTTTATCCCACGCGATCCTCACGGGGTGACGTCGAAGGCATCCACCATGATGGAAGCGCCCACCGAAGCCGGATTCTTCAGCCCCGTCACTTCGATCGTCAACGTATGGCTCCCGTTGGTCAGACCCGGTAATGTGAAGACGGTCTTCTGGGGTGCGTCCTTCGCGGCATACGTATCGAGAGAGTCCTCAACGACCGTTCCATCCAGAATCACGCGGGCGA